>Ga0209575_10000137_pt1 | contig 77884 bp, 63 predicted proteins | sample Medcelwee11metaG_FD_187172 | JGI IMG/M metagenome (GOLD analysis project Ga0209575, IMG submission 187172) | Freshwater pond sediment microbial communities from the University of Edinburgh, under environmental carbon perturbations - Medium... | ecosystem: Environmental > Aquatic > Freshwater >... | reverse complement strand
TTGGCCTGCTCGGGCATAAAGGTTTCGTACAGCGAGGCCACACTGTGGGTGTTGAGGTTGTCCATCACCAACGTGATGCGCTCGGCCCCGGACCAGGCTTGGGCGATGTCCTGCAGGAACAGCGCCCCGTCCTGCCTTTTCTTGTACTCGGTGACCTTGGCGATGCGCCGGCCGGCTAGCGGCTCGCAGGCCACGAAGACGTTGCAGGTGCCGGCGCGCTCGTACTCGTAGTCCTCGCGCTCGGGATGCCCCGGTACCGCCTCAAAGGGCTCGCGCACCTGGCGGATCAGTTGCCGCGGCGTTTCGTCCATGCAGACCACCGGATGGGCTGGATCATGGGGCCGGCTGTAGACATCGAGCACCTGTTCCATGGCCGCCATGAACTCCCCACTGGCCTTCGGCGGGAGCAGCTTGAGTGTCCAGCGCGCATGGCCTTCGGGAGCAGGTCCGCAGCTCAGGGCGATCAGGCGCGCCTCGAGTTCGCCGTCGATCTTGCGGGCGTATTCGCGCCGGGGTTTCTTTCTCACCAACACCAACACCAACACCAACACCAACACCAACACCAACACCGACTCCAGACTTTCCTGCACGCAACATCGCTTGAGGTTGTCGATCTTGCGCTGGCTCACCCCCAGCAACTGGGCGATCTGCGCACTGGTCTTGCGCGGCTCTTGGTCTTTAATTTGGTTTTCCGGCAGCGAAATAGCGGCTGGTGACACGACTGCTTGTTCTATCCCCACCCGACAGTTGTTCCTGACTCGCTCTGGAGTGCTCTGCTGATTCGTGGCCTATCAGGCGAAGGGCGGCTCCAGTCCCAGTCCACCCACAAGATCAATAAAAAAGGGCGGTTCTAGTCCTGGCCCAACCGCAATATCGATAGAAAGCGGCGGCTCCAGTCCCGGTCCAGCCGCAATTTCAATAGAAAGCGGCGGCTCCAGTCCTGGCCCAGCCGCAATTTCAATAGAAAACGACGGTTCCAGTCCCGCCCCAGCCGCAATTTCAAAGCCTATTTGGATGTGAGGATCTGTAGGGGCGAAGGCGAAAAGCTTTTCCATTTGCACACTCCTTTGCTGGCGGATTCGCGTGTAACTACAGCCCAAGTTGAGCAAGCAAGCGAAGCGCCGTTTGTCGGACAGGGGTCAGGGGCGGCAGCTCTTGCGCCGCGCTGATCGTAAAAGAGTAGTCGCCTACAAACAAAAAGCCCCCGGCCTGCTTTCCAGCAGGACCGGGGGCCACAACGGTGCGAGCAGCACGGGCTCCGTGTTATCGCAAATGAAGCATAGTGCATTTTTCCGCTTCGTTTACCGCACACCTGCTGAAAGACTGCACCTGGAGACGCCTTCCGGAAGGGAGCTATTGTGGGGAAAAACTGGGGGACTACGATCCACCCTGATCAAATGCCTGGCTCGCGGGTTTTGGCGGTGTTGTGCACGGAGAAGGTAGTTCAGCGGAACTCGACCGCCGCGACCGCTTTTCTCCGGCGCACACAAACAAAAACGGCGAGGGGGTTAGGGCCATCCCTTTCAAGGTCTTTACGTAAACGCTCCTCCCGAAAACCAGCGAGGGGCAAGGTGATGTGGGACGAGATTTTGGCGCGATTCGAAAAGCAGGCTCCGGCCAGTGTCATGGCACGGCTGGCACTGGAGCGTGCGATGCCGGCTGCCTGGGCCGACGACGTGTTCGAGGCCAACCGGCAGCGCCAGTATCCCCCGGGAGCTGCTGTTTTCCACCGTCGTCGAGCCGATGTCGCCGGTTTCGCTGGGGTTGCGCCCTTCGCTGCATGCCGCCGCGCGCCAGATGGACAACTTGCCCGTATCGCTGGCGGCGCTGTACGACAAGGTCAGCCGCACCGAGCCCGCGTTGCTGCGGGCGTTGATGCGCGGCAGTGCCGAACGGCTGGCACCGGTCGTCTCGGAACTGGGCAGCGCGCTCTGCCCCCCGGGCTGGCAACTGCGCATTGTCGATGGCAACCACCTGCCGGCCACGGAAAAGCGGCTCAAGCCTTTGCGTGGCCAGCGCGCCGCCGCCCTCCCGGGACATTCGCGGGTGGTCTACGATCCCGGCCTGGATCAGGTCGTCGACCTGCAGGCCTGCGAGGACGCCTATGAAAGCGAGCGCACCGGTGTCTTGCCGCTGCTGGACAGTGCCGGCCCGGGACAACTGTGGATAGCCGACCGGCATGTCTGCACGCGAGCGATTCTCCAGCGCTGCGAGGACGCCCTGGCGGGCTTCATCGTCCAGGCATCCCCCATCGTTCGGGAAGGCACCTGGCAGGACGGCGGGCGGACGGCAACGGGGCGAACGCGCGAGCAGGCCATCGTGATGGACGAAGGGCTGCAGTCGTGGCGGCGTATCGAGCTGCAGCTGGATACGCCGACTGAGTCGGGCGAGTCCGTCCTTTGGCTGTGGAGCAACCTGCCCGCGACGATCGACGCCCGGCAGATTGCCGACCTGTACCGTCGGCGCTGGCGTATCGAGGGGATGTTCCAGCGCCTGGAGTCTGGGATTTGCCGTGGCGGTGCTGGCCTGCAACCTCCTGGCGGTGCTCAAGCGCAGCGTGGAACAGGCCCATCGCGAACAGCTTCCCGAGGGCTTCGTCGCGCTGCCGATGGAGCACTGGCCCGCCTGGGCCGACGATTCGGCCAGCACACTGGCACAGCGCCTGTTGGCATTGGCACGACATATCAAGCCCAGCCAGGTGGCCACCAGCAAGCGCGGCCCCAAGGTGGACAAGCCCAAGGCCTGGGTCGATGCCGCGACGGCTCGCGCCCATGTCTCCACCGACCGCCTCATCAAGGCCTCGAAAAGCAAAAGACCTTGAAAGGGGTGGGCCTGAATGCCGGTCAGCTGGTGACTGCCCTTGCCATAGACGCCCAGCCCAGCCCAAGCCAAGACCATTGGTCGTTCGGCTTCTTGTAGCGCAGCTGCCAGGACTTCGAGCCGGCCGGCCTCACTCGCAGGTACAGGCCGTTGCCGTCCAACTCGCGGTACTCTTTGTCCTCTGGCTCCAGGGTGGCCAGCACGGTATCCGCCATCGGGCGGCGCTTGATCTCGCTGCCTCGCTGCGCCTCATTGCTTGTATCCCTCAGTTTCAAATTTTATGAAGGGATACACAGGGGGATACACGAAGGGAGGGTATGGGGAGAGATAAGGCGAGATAGCCAGAAACAAGAAAGCCCGCACAGGGCGGGCTTCTTGGGGTGTTTCGTAGACTGTCTGAGACAGGTCTGGATTGCTATTTGGTGGAGCCGGGGGGATTTGAACCCCCGTCCGCCAGCTCTCCGCTATCGGTTCTACATGCTTAGCCGGCTCTACTGAGTTAACTCCGCGCCGCCCGAGTGGCAGGGTGCTTGGAGCGAGCTGTATGGGTTTTAGCCGTTACGTCTACAGCGAACTTGGCGGCGATCCTGTTCTGTCTGACGATCACTTCGGGTTTACAGGCATCCCCTGATGATCGCTGGCGCCGAAGCGACCAGATGAAGGTTAGGCGGCTAGCGCGTACCCTTCGAAGTTGTCATCGTTGGCAACTATAGGTTTGCAACAGTGGATTTACGAGTTCTGTTACCAACTCGGCATGCCCCTCAAGTTTCGTTACCGGCGTCGAATCCTAATCGGCCCCAAAACCTTAGGTATTAAGTCAAGTTTACGACAAACAGGCCGGGGCGTCGACAGCCGATGCTGGCGAAATTCGCTGCCGGGCTGCTATTAATGATGTTTCTTTCGATGTCGCTGGGTGGCGAGACTTTCATATGCCTCGGGGAACGCGTTATCCCTTGCGCCGGTGGATCTGGCGCGCCTTCGTTCAGTGCGCCTTGATTCCGCTGATACTGGTGGAGTTCGTGCTGATCGGCGCCTATTTGCTGAGCAATGCCGCCACACGCGATGCCCAGCTCGCTCATCTCGAGGAGCGGGCGCAGCAGGCCCTGGCGGGTACCGTACAGCGCGAGGCGCAGATCGTCGACTGGCGTTTGTGGAATATCGAGAAGCAGGCGCAGATCTTCCGCGGGGCGGTCGTCCATGCCTTGCAGGAGCGGGGTTTCCAGCCGGACGAGGTGGAGCGGGCGCGGCATGTGCTCGGTCCGGATGGACTGTTCTATAGCCGTAGCGACGATGGCCGCGCGGCCTCCGTCTACGCAAAGACCACGCCGCCGGAGCGGCAGGATCATGCCAAGGCGCTGCGCCTGTCGCAGCTCGATCCGTTGATGCGTTCGATCGAGGAGGCCGGTCCTCTGGTGGTTTCGGTCTATTTTCGCAGCTGGGACAACTACACCCGGCGCTACCCGTTCTTCGACGTATTGCAGAAGGAGTCCGGGGAGATGCTGTCTTCCGGGGGCCGGTTCTATTCCCGGGCCGACGAGCGGCACAACCCGGAGCGCCAGCCGGTGTGGACCGCGCCCTATCGCGATCCCGCCGGGGCCTGGCGGATCGCGATGATCGCCCCGGTATACCGTGGCGACTTTCTGGAGGGTGTAGTCGGTCTGGAAATCGACCTCGAGGGGCTGCTGGCCGAGATCGGCGCCCTGGACGTGCCCTGGCAGGGGTATGCCGTGCTGGTCGACGAGGAGGGGAGTGTCATGGCTTTGCCGAGGGCCGGCGGGGCGGCGGGCGAATCCACCGCCGTCAATCCGCCGCGGCAGCGGCGCGAGGTCGAGCATCTGCTGCAGGCGGCCGGCGCCGAAGGAGAGGTGCAGGCGGCGATGTTCGACGGTCACGAGCATCTGCTGGCCTGGAGGGCGACTCCCCAGACCGGCTGGCGTCTGCTGCTGGTCGTGGACAAGGAGCGGATCCTCCAGCCGACCCGCGCCCTGGCGGCCCATTATCAGCAGATCGGCTACCTGTTGATCGCCGGCCTGTGCCTTTTCCATGCGGTGTTCCTGGCCCTGTGGTGGCGGCGCTCGCGGCGCCTGAGCCGCGAGCTGGAGCGGCCGATCAACGGCATCGCCAATATGCTGAGGCATCTGGGCAAGGGCCGCCGGAAGGACGAGGGCGATCGGCCGTCGCTGCTACGCCCCAGCCGGATCGAGGAGCTGGATGCGATGGCCGACGCCGTACGCAGCAGCGATCAGCAATTGCAGGCCAGCGAGGCCGAGCGCTCCAGGGCTCAGCAGTTGCTGGAGGTGGTGATGGAGAACACCACCGAAAGTCTCTGGGAAATCATGGCGGACAAGAGCCTGATCCGAGTGAGCAGCCGCTTCGCCAGGCGTTTCGCCCTGGATGCCGAGTGCGTGACCATCGAGGAGTTCAACCGGTTGGTCCACCCGGACGACATGGAGCGCCTCAAGCGCCGGCGCGAGAGCTTCTTCGGCGGTGCCGAGGGGGTCTACGAGGTGGAGTACCGCTGTGTCGACCGTGCCGGCCAGTACGTCTGGCTGTTGTCCCGCGGTCAGGCGCTGGTGCGGGATGTCGGCGGCCGGGTGCTGCACTCGGCGGGCACCCATGTGGATATCTCGCGACTAAAGGCGGTGCAGGAGGATCTGCGTCGTGCCACGCTGGAGGCGCAGGACGCCAGCCGGGCGAAGAGTCGCTTCCTGTCCAGTATGAGCCACGAGCTGCGCACGCCGCTGAACGCGGTACAGGGCTTCGCCCAGCTGATCGAGCTGGAGGTGGAGGACAAGCCCGAGGCGAGCCTGGTCGGCGAGTACGCGCGGGAAATCGTCAAGGCCGGTCGGCATCTCACCGCGCTGGTGGACGACATCCTCGACCTTTCCACCCTGGAAGGGCGCCGCCAGCAATTGCTCATCCGGCCGGTCGAGGCCGGCGCCATACTGGCCAGCTGCGCCGAACTGGTCCAGCCGCAGATCCGCGAGAGCCAGCTGCACCTGCAGCTGATATCCATGTGCCGGCCGCTCTACGTGCAGGCCGACGCCCGCCGCCTGCGGCAGATCCTGCTGAATCTCTTGTCCAATGCGATCAAGTACAACCGTCCGCAGGGGCGCGTCACGCTCGGCCACGAGGTGCGTTCGGACTGTGTGCGTCTGTGGGTCAAGGACACCGGGCCGGGGCTCGATGCCGGGCAGCAGAGCCAGCTGTTCCAGCCCTTCCAGCGCCTCGGCCGGGAGAGTTCGAACATTCCCGGCTCCGGCATCGGGCTGGTGCTCTGCCATGAGCTGGCGGCACTGATGAGCGGCAGCATGGGTTTCCATAGCGAGCCGGGGCGCGGCTGCTGCTTCTGGATCGATCTGCCGGGGGCGGCGGCACCCGAGGAGGAGCGGGCATCGCCCGGCGACGAGCCGCCGGCCGGGCAGGTCGAGCGGGTCGAGGGCGACTCCTGAGGTCCGGCCGGGCGTCGGGGCGTCCCTGCCCCGGCGGGTTCAGGCCGGGCGGACCTTGGCGCGGCTGACCCGGTCGACCAGGTAGACCAGTCCGTGGTAGTCGAGACCGCTGTGCCGGCTGAGGCCGATCTCGCAGGTGCGGCTGGTGGAGACGCCTTCCTCGCAGTACGCCACCGCCTCCTTCAGGTTGCGCAGGGCGTTGGCGTTCAGCTCGGGGCTGGTGAAGCCCTTGTCGCCGGCGAAGCCGCAGCAGTGGATGCCTTCCGGGACCACCACCTCGCGGGCGCAGCGCCGGGCGATTTCGATCAGCGCCTCGGCTTCGCCCAGATGCTGGGTGCTGCAGGTGACGTGCACGGCGACCGGCGTTTCCTGCGGCTCGAAGTCGAGACGGTCGAGCAGGAAGGTGCGGATGAACTTCACCGGATCGAAGATCTGCAGGCGCTCGTCGCTCAGCTCCTTGACCAGCCGCAGGGTGCAGGGGCTGGTGTCGCAGTAGATCGGGTCGAGCCCGCCGCGGCTGGCTTCGAGCAGGGCGTCGAGGGTTTCCCGGCGCTTGCGCTCGGCCTGCTCGGCATAGCCCTTGGAGGCGAACGGCTGGCCGCAGCAGAGCTGGTCCTGGGCTTGCGGGAAGACCACCTGGTAGCCAGCCTTCTCCAGCAGGGCGCGGGTCTTGTCGATCAGCGGCATCTGTTCCCGGTCGTCGGAGGACGGGCCCATGGCGCGCGACACGCAGGCGGCGAGGTAGACCACCCGCGGGCGTTCGTCGGACGGCAGTGCGGCGCGGCGCTGCAGGCGTACCGGCTGCGGCATGGCCGGCGTCCACTCGGGCAGGCGACCGCCGCTGAGACGGGTCAGGGCGCCGCTGAACTTCGCCAGACGCGGCGCGCCGAGCAGGCGGCGCGCGCCGCCGGCGGCGAGCAGCACCAGGCGCGAGGCGCGCACGCTGGCGGCGAAGTGTTCGGCCAGCCAGTCGGCGGTGCCCTGGCGGTCGGCCTCCAGGCCGCGCAGTTTGCGCACCAGGTCGCCGGTGTTGATCCCCACCGGGCAGCGCTGGGCGCACAGGCCGGTGGCCGCGCAGGTGTCGATGCCCTGGTAGCGGTAGGCCTTCTCCAGGGCGTCGCTGGCCGTGCCGTTGCGCCGCCTGGCCTGGATGTCGCGCCACAGGACGATACGTTGGCGCGGCGTCAGGGTCAGGCCCTTGGAGGGGCAAACCGGCTCGCAGAAGCCGCATTCGATGCACTTGTCGACGATCTCGTCGGCAGCCGGCAGCGGCTTGAGGTTCTTCAGGTGGATCTGGGGATCTTCCGAGAGCACCACGTCGGGGTTGAGGATGCCCTTGGGGTCGAGCAGGCGCTTGATCTTCCACATCAGCTGGTAGGCGTCCTGGCCCCATTCCAGCGCGACGAAGGGCGCCATGTTGCGCCCGGTGCCGTGCTCGGCCTTCAGCGAGCCGCCGAACTCCACCGCCACCAGCTGCGCGACCTCCTGCATGAAGGCCTCGTAGCGGGCGACCTGGGCCGGATCGTCGAAGCCCTGGGTGAAGACGAAGTGCAGGTTGCCTTCCAGGGCGTGGCCGAACAGGATCGCCTCGTCGTAACGATGTCTTTCCAGCAGCTCGATCAGCCGATTGACGCCTTCGGCCAGGCGTTCGATGGGGAAGGTGACGTCCTCGATGATCACCGTGGTGCCGGTCTGGCGCACCGCGCCGACCGCCGGGAAGGTGTCCTTGCGGATCTTCCACAGCTGGTTGTAGACCGCCGGGTCGCTGCTGAAGTCGACCTGTTTCTCCACCGGGAAGCCGGCGATGGATGCCGCGATCCGTTCGATCTGCTCTTCCAGCAGCGAGGGGCCTGAGGCGCGGGTCTCGATCAGCAGGGCGCAGGCGGTGGCGGACAGGCTCTTCACCCAGTCCGGCATGCCTTTCATGTTCTCCACCGAGCGCAGGCTGCGCCGGTCGAGCAGCTCCACCGCCGAAACCGGCTGCTGCTTGAGCACCGGCACGGCGTTGCAGCAGGTCTCCACGTCGGGGAAGACGATCAGCGCGCTGGCCTTGTGCGGATGCTCGGGCACGGTGTGGTAGGTCACCGCGCTGATGAAGCCCAGGGTGCCCTCGGAGCCGACCATCAGGTGGCTGAGGATGTCCAGCGGCCGGTCGTAGTCGACCAGGGCGTTGAGCGACAGGCCGGTGGTGTTCTTCAGCCGGTACTTGTGGCGGATCTTCGCCGCCAGCGCCTCGTCGGCGCGGGTCTGCCGGCCCAGCTCGGCGAGCCGTTCGAGCAGCTCGCCGTGACTGGCCTCGAAGCTCGCCACGCTGAGCGGGTCCTCGGTGTCCAGCACGGTGCCGTCGGCCAGCACCAGGCGCAGGGCGGCGAGGGTGTGGTAGCTGTTCTGCGCGGTGCCGCAGCACATGCCGCTGGAGTTGTTGGCGACGATGCCGCCGATCTTCGCCGCGTTGATCGAGGCCGGGTCCGGACCGATCTTGCGTCCCAGCGGAGCCAGCACGGCGTTGGCGTGGGCGCCGATGACGCCGGGCTGCAGGCGGATCTGCGCGCCGCCGTTGCGGATGTCGCGGCCGTTCCAGTGTTCGCCGAGGACGATCAGCACCGAGTCGGTCACCGCCTGGCCGGAGAGGCTGGTGCCGGCGGCGCGGAAGGTCACCGGCACGCGGGAGGCAGAGGCCAGGCGCAGCAGGCGGACCACTTCGGCCTCGGACTCGACGCGCACGACCAGCTTGGGAATCAGCCGGTAGAAGCTGGCGTCGGTGCCGAAGGCCAGGGTGGAGAGCGGATCGTCGAAGCGTCGTTCGCGGGGGATCAGGCGCTCGACGGCGCTCATAAAGGAAGCGGGCAGACTCATGCGTCCTCCAGGATCAGTACGACCAGGTCCTTGGGACCGTGGGCGCCATAGGCGAGCACCTGCTCGATGTCGGCGGTCTTCGACGGGCCGGATACCAGCAGGGCGTTGGTCGGCATGCCGGCGTCCCAGCGCTGTTTCTGCTGCACCTCGTGGAAGTTGTCGTAGACCTCGCTGGCCTTGAGCAGGGCGAAGTGCACTGGCGGCACCAGGCTCATCAGTCGCGGCTCCTCGCGGTTCGGCCAGAGGATCAGGCTGCCGGTGGCGGCGATGGCGCCGAGGGTGCCGGTGAGGCTGGCCGGGGTGTCGTCGAACAGCTCGGCCTTCCATTCCTCGACCGGCCGGTCGTAGGCCTTGAGCCGCGGCAGGCCCTCGCGTCCGGCGAAGTGCGCGGCGAGCTGCGCGCCGTGGGCGGTGGCCGGGGCGATCAGCAGGCTAGGTAGCTGTTTGTCGGCGAGCAGCTTTTCCAGCAGCGTCGGCCACTCGGCTGTGCTGGTCAGGTGGGTTTCGGTGTGCACCGCTTCCATCAGCTGGCGCAGGCGCGGGATGCGCTCCTCCGCCGGGTAGCTCCAGGGCCGGGTCACCAGCTCCACGTCGTAGTCGTCGGCCACCGGCGCGGTGCCTTCGAGGCTCTTTCTCAGCTTGGCGAGGATATTGGCTTTGGCCGACATCATTTGCCCTCCAGGTGCTCGCGAGCCAGCTCGTGCAGCGAGCGGGCGGCCGGTTTCGGTGCGCTGTGGTTCTGCGTCCAGGGGCCGAGGCTGCCCGGCGTCAGGCCGCGCAGGCGGGTGGCGAGAAAACCGAAGGCGCGGTACAGCCACGGCGAGGTGTTGAGCAGGCGCCAGCCCTTCCACAGCAGGCGTTCGCGCGGCGAGTACTTGCTGCCCTGGCCGCGCATCACCGGGTTGGGTGCATCCGGCTTCTTGACGTTCTCCTCGCGCAGGCGGCGCAGCAGCGCGGGGATCGGGATCTTCACCGGGCAGACCTCGCCGCAGGCGCCGCACAGCGAGGAGGCGGACGGGTGGTCCGGAGTGTTTTCCAGGCCCATCAGGTGCGGCGAGATGATCTTGCCGATCGGCCCGGGATAGACGGTGCCGTAGGCCTGGCCGCCGATCCGGGTGTAGACCGGGCAGTGGTTCATGCAGGCGCCGCAGCGGATGCAGTTGAGGGTCTGGCGCAGCTCGCCGTCGGCGAAGGCCTGGCTGCGGCCGTTGTCGAGCAGCACCAGGTGGACCTCCTGCGGGCCGTCCCGCTCGTCGGCCTGGCGCGGCCCGGAGATCATGTTGACGTAGGTGGTGATGCCCTGGCCGAGCGCCGAGCGGGTCAGCAGCGAGAGCAGCGGCACCACGTCGCGCAGGTTCTCCACCACCTTCTCGATGCCGGTCACCGCAATGTGCACCGGCGGCACGCCGGTCGACATGCGGCCGTTGCCCTCGTTCTCCACCAGCAGCAGGGTGCCGGTTTCGGCCACCGCGAAGTTGACCCCGGAGACGCCGATGTCGGCCTCGAAGAACTTCTGGCGCAGCACGCGCCGGCCGGTCTGGATCAGCGCATCGACGTCCTCGGTGTAGTCGATGCCGAGCTTATCGCGGAACAGCGAACCAACCTGGCGGGCGTTCTTATGGATCGCCGGCATGATGATGTGGGTGGGCTTCTCGTGGTCGAGCTGGATGATGTACTCGCCCATGTCCGATTCCAGGGCCTCGATGCCGTGGCCTTCGAGGAAATGGTTCATCTCCATTTCCTCGCTGACCATCGACTTGCCCTTGATCACCTGTTTCGCCCGGCGGGCCTCGGCGATCTGCAGGACGATGGCGTTGGCCTCGTCCACCGTTTCCGCCCAGTGCACCTTCACGCCGTTGCGGGTCAGGTTGGCTTCCAGCCGTTCGAGCAGTTCCGGGAGTTTGGACAGGGCGCGGGCGCGCACGTGGTTGCCCATCTCGCGCAGGTGCTCGCGTTCGTACTCGTCCGGCATCGAGGCCAGGCGCTTGGCCATCAGCGAGTCCATGGCCTTGCGCATGTTGCCGCGCAGCTGGGTGTCGCCGAGGGCGTTGTGGGCGTTGTGCTTGAGGTCGCGGCTGGAAATTTCCACCGCCGGGATGCGGGCCTGGCCGTTCATTCGGCACCCCCGGTGCGTTTCCAGAGGAAGCTGGCCAGGTGCTGGCCGCGCAGCGGCGCGTGCTGCTTCTCCAGCGCGCCGTTGATGTTGAGCAGGCAGCCGCAGTCGGCGCTGACCACTTCGGCGGCGCCGGAGTCCTGCAGGGCGCGGGTCTTGTCGGCGACCATGGCGCCGGAGATGTCCGGCATGCGCACGCTGAAGGTGCCGCCGAAGCCGCAGCACTCGCTCTCGTGGTCGTGCTCGACGCGCTCGACCCGCTCCAGCTGAGCGAGCAGGGCGCGGCCGTGCAGGTGGGTGTTCATCTCGCGGCGCGCCGAGCAGGAGGTGTGCAAGGCGACCTTTTGCGGCTCGCCCCGGTCCTTGAACTCGACCTTGCAGACGTGGAGGAGGAACTCGGCCAGCTCGAAGGTCCGTGCGGCCAGCGCCTGCACTTGGCGCAGGGTGGCCGGCTCGTCCTTGAACAGCTCGGCGTAGTGGTGGCGGATCATCCCGGCGCAGGAGCCGGACGGTACGACTAGCGGCCAGTCCTCGGCGAACAGCGCCAGCTGGGCGCGGGCGACCTCACGCGCCTCGTCGGTATAGCCCGAGGTATAGGCCGGCTGGCCGCAGCAACTCTGCTCCTGCGGGAAGTGCACCTGGATGCCTTCGCGCTTGAGCAGGTGGATGGCGTCGAGGCCGGCCTCGGGGAAGAACAGGTCGAGCACGCAGGTGCCGAACAGGTAGGCGTGGCCCGGTTTCTGCGCCGGGTACTGGCGCGGCTCGGGCAGGGGCGGCGCCACGCGGGTGGCGTTGGGCGCGGCGTTGTAGAAGGGTTCGCTCATCAGGCATGCCTCCGGGTGGGCCCGGTTATCGGATGACAGGCGCCGGGGGAGTCCCCCGGCGCTGCATGGCTTACGCAACAGCTTGTTCAGTGCACCAGCATGCCGGTGAACACGTAGGCCTGGGCCAGGGTGATCAGGCCGACGAAGACGGCGAAGATCAGGCTGTGCTTGAGGGTGAAGCGGAACAGGTCCGACTCTTTGCCGACCAGGCCGGTGGCGGCGCAGGCCACGGCGATCGATTGCGGCGAAATCATCTTGCCGGTCACGCCGCCGCTGGTGTTGGCCGCTACCAGCAGGGTGTCGTTGACGCCGATCTGGTGTGCGGTGGTGGCCTGCAGCGAGCCGAACAGGGCATTGGACGAGGTGTCCGAGCCAGTCAGGAATACGCCCAGCCAGCCGAGCAGCGGCGAGAAGAACGGGAAGGCCGCGCCGGTGCCGGCCAGGACCAGGGCGAGGGTGCTGGACATGCCGGAGAAATTGGTGACGAAGGCGAAGGCCAGCACCATGCCGATCGACAGGATCGGCCAGCGCAGTTCGACCAGGGTTCCCTTGAAACTGGTCAGACCATCTTTGAGGTTGACCTTGAGGACCAGCATCGACAGCAGCGCGGAGAGGAAGATCGCGGTGCCGGTGGCGGACACCGGATCGAGCTTGAATACCGCCGGGATGAGGGTGTCCTTGGCGACGATCGGCGCGGTCTTCATCACCAACTGGTCGAGATGCGGGATGGCGAAGTAGAACACCAGGTCGTGTAGCGCACCGTCCGCGGCGAACATCGCCTTGAACGGCTTGAGGGTCCAGACGGTCACCAGTGCGGTGAGGATCAGGAACGGCGACCAGGCCTTGACGATCTGCCCGGCGCTGTAGGGCGATGGGGTGGTGCTGCGCACACCGCCGAAGCCGCCCAGCACGGCGGCGCCGCCGGCGGTGATGCCGACCACCTGGGTGCTTTCCGCGCGCTTGGGTTGCCAGACCTTGAGGAACAGGGTCAGCGACACCAGGCTGACCAGCGCCGAGGTGATGTCCGGCAGTTCCGGGCCGATGAAGTTGGAGGTGAAGTACTGGGTCACGGCGAAGCTGGCGCCAGCGACCAGCGCGGCGGGCCAGGTTTCCTTGATGCCGCGCCAGCCGTCCATCATCGCCACCAGCCAGAACGGCACGAAGATCGACAGCAGCGGCAGCTGGCGGCCGGTCATGGCGCCGATCTTGAACGGGTCGATGCCGGTGACCTGGCCGGCGACGGTGATCGGGATGCCCAGGGCGCCGAAAGCCACCGGCGCGGTGTTGGCGATCAGGCACAGGCCGGCGGCGTACAGGGGGTTGAGGCCGAGCCCGACCAGCAGGGCGGCGGTGATCGCCACCGGGGCGCCGAAGCCGGCGGCACCCTCGAGGAAGGCGCCGAACGAGAAGCCGATCAGCAGCACCTGCAGGCGCTGGTCGTCGGTGACCGACAGCACCGAACTGCGGATCACCTCGAACTGGCCGCTCTTGACGGTGAGCTTGTAGAGGAACACCGCCGCGACGATGATCCAGGCGATCGGCCACAGGCCGTAGAGGAAGCCGTAGCCGGCGGCGGCCAGAGCCATGTCGGCCGGCATGCCGTAGGCGAAGATGGCGACCAGGATGGAAAGCGCCAGGGTGATGCTGCCTGCCAGGTGTCCCTTGAGGCGGAACACGGCCAGGGCGAGGAAGAAGAACACGATCGGAATGAGGGCGGCCAGGGCCGATAGGCCGAGGCTGCCAAGTGGCGTGTAGAGCTGTTGCCAGGCTTGCATAGGGTTTCCCCCTTGATTGTTTTTGGATGGGATGGACGATTCGGGTCGTTGCGGCTTGACTAAATTGGTAATACCAATTTACACTATCGCCGGACAAGATTAGTTTTTGGGTGGGCGCTGTGTCAATTTGTCTTATGGCGACTTTCGTCGTGAGCTGGCGCCGAGCCTTGGGATTGCTGGCATCAGGCTAGCTGGTTAGGCTTGGCGGAAGAGGTGGACGGGCTGCGGCAGTTGGGCTGTGGGCCGATCAAACGAGTGGGGAGAGCAATGGGATTCGGTCCGGTTCGACAGCGCCGTCTGTCGGATGACATCGTCGAGCGGCTCGAGGCGATGATCCTCGAGGGCTCGCTCAAGGCCGGCGAGCGTCTGCCGCCGGAGCGGGCACTGGCCGAGCAGTTCGGGGTGTCGCGTCCCTCGCTGCGCGAAGCGATCCAGAAGCTGGCGGCGCGCGGCCTGCTGATCAGTCGCCAGGGGGGCGGTACCTATGTGGTCGAGTCGCTGGGCTCGACCTTCAGCGATCCGCTGCTGCAGTTGCTGGAAAGCAATGGGGAGGCGCAGCGCGATCTGCTGGAGTTTCGGCATACCCTGGAGGGCGCCTGCGCCTTCTACGCCGCGCAGCGCGCCACGCCGCTGGATCACGAGCGTCTGCGCGAGGCCTTCGAGCGTCTGCAGCGCTGCTACGCTGCCTCGGTGCCGGGTGGCGGTGCGGAGGAGGGATTGGCCGATGCGTGCTTCCATCTGGCGATCGCCGAGGCCAGTCACAATGCCGTGCTGCTGCACACCATCAAGGGGCTGTTCGATCTGCTCCGGCGCAACGTGGTGACCAACATCGGCGGCATGTACGCACAGCGTGGCGAGACCCGCGACATGCTGATGCAGCAGCATCGCGAACTGTACGAGGCGATCATCGAGGGGCGTGCCGAGGAGGCGCGGGCGATATCCAGTCGGCACATCCTCTATGTGCAGGAGGTACTGGCCGAGGTGCAGCAGGAGGCGCGACGCGAGGCGCGGGCGCGGCGGCGGCAGGGGTTGGCCGAGAGCTGAGGGGCAGGCGGCGGGCGCCGCCTGGGCGCTAGTCTTCCTTGCCCTTGTTGCGTATGGCGCGCTGGATTTCCCGGTCGGAGTCGCGGACCTTCTCGGTGTCGCGCTTGTCGTATTCCTTCTTGCCCTTGGCCAGGGCGACCTCGCACTTGATCAGGTGCTTCTTCCAGTACAACGACAGGGCGACGCAGGCGTAGCCCTTCTGCTGGACGGCACCGAACAGCTTGCCGAGCTCGCGCTTGTGCAGCAGCAGCTTGCGGGTGCGGGTCGGGTCGGCGATCACATGGGTACTGGCCGTCGTCAGGGGCGTGATGTGGCTGCCCAGCAACCAGGCCTCGCCATCCTTCAGCAGTACGTAGCTGTCGACCAGTTGTGCCTTGCCGGCACGCAGGCTCTTCACCTCCCAGCCAGCCAAGGCCAGACCGGCCTCGAACTTCTGTTCGATGAAGTAGTCGTGCAGCGCCTTCTTGTTTTGCGCGATGTTGCCCTGAGGGTGTTTCTTTTGCTTAGCCATAGGCCGCGCATTATAGGCAGTTGCGCGCGGGCTGGCGACACCGAGCTTGAGGGGGGGCGGCTAATTTCGGAGAATGCCCGATCGCTCCTGCACGCAGAGGCAGGCAAGGCGCGATGGCCGTCGTCGACGGTGCCCTTGCCTGGCCTTCGGCATTCCCTTCGCGGCCTGTCGGGCGGCCTTGCAGGCACCGGGCGTGCTGCCGCGTTTGCTGGCGAATTGACGAAGTAACCGAGAGTTCATTGAATGGCGACTCGCATACACCGCTCGGCACTGCTGCCCTTTCCGGCACGTGCTCTTTATGATCTGGTCAACGACGTGGCGCACTATCCGGATTTCCTTCCCTGGTGCAGCGCCGCCGACGTGCTGGAAACCAGCGAGACACAGATGCGTGCCAGGCTGGAAGTGGCCAAGGGAGGATTGAGCCAGCGCTTTCTCACCCGCAACAGCCTGCAGCCGGGGCAGAGGATCGAGATGAACCTGGAAGAGGGACCCTTCGCCCATCTGCACGGTCTCTGGGAGTTCAAGGCGCTCGGCGAGAAGGCCTGCAAGATCAGTCTCGATCTGACCTTCGACTACTCCGGGCCGCTGATCAAGGCAACTCTCGGGCCGCTGTTCAACCAGGCAGCCAATACCCTGGTGGATGCCTTCTGCGAGCGGGCCAAGCAACTGTATGGATAAGCACAGCATCGCCGTGGAGGTGGTCTATGCGCTGGCGGACCGGCAGAAACTGGTCGGGCTGAGCGTGCCGCGTGGTACCACGGTGCGCGAGGCGGCATTGCGCTCCGCTCTCGACAGGGATTTCCCGGGCCTGGATCTGGCGAGTGCGCCGCTGGGGGTTTTCGGCAAGGCGGTGGCCAGGCCGGAGGAGCGCATGCTGGAGGAGGGCGAGCGGGTGGAGATCTATCGTCCGCTGATCGCCGATCCCAAGGAGGTTCGCAAGCAGCGGGCGGCCAGGGCCGCGAAAGCGAAGGGAGGCGAGGACCTGTCGCGGTGAGGAGCGGCGTCTTCGTGTGTCGAGCCTTGGATCGCTCCGGGCTTGGCAGGCTTGCCGCGGGGCTAGAGGGGTTCCGGTGTCGGCACGGGCGCGCTTTCCGTCTGGTCCACTTCGCGCTGGATCTCGTCGAGCAGCGAGCCCGGTTTGGCTGGCTTTTCGCCTTCCTTGGGGGTTGTACCGCTGCGGCCCAGAATCGCTTCGTCGCGCGTGACGCCGGGCAGGAAGTCGCCGGACAGTCCGACCAGCTGGTCGTTGCGGTCGAACACCAGGCTGACCCGCTCCTGCAGGCGCTCGCCGCCGCCGGGTTTGATACTGTAGAGATAGTCCCAGCGATCCGGATGGAAGGTGTCGGTGATCAGCGGACTGCCCATGACAAACCGGACTTGACGGCGGGTCATTCCGGGGCGCAACTGGTCTATCATGTCCTGCGTCACGACATTGCCCTGCTGAATGTCGATTTTGTACACCCCGGGGATCGTGCAGCCGGCAAGAGCGAGCAGGCCCACGAGGGGTAGACTGGTCAGCATGAGCTTGGTGTTTTGCATCGCTGGGAGAGTTCCGCTATCTGCCGGGGCACTAATCCCTGATAATACCTGCATTGAAGGAGGCTGCGAAGCAGCAGCAAGAAAGCCGACCATGGTTGAAAATAACGAACTGCGTAAAGCCGGTCTGAAAGTTACCCTGCCGCGCGTCAAGATCCTGCAGATGCTCGACTCTGCCGGGCATCGCCACATGAGCGCGGAAGATGTCTACAAGTCCTTGATGGAGGCCGGGGAAGACGTGGGCTTGGCAACGGTCTATCGGGTGCTGACCCAGTTCGAGGCCGCCGGGCTGGTGGTGCGGCACAACTTCGATGGCGGACATGCGGTGTTCGAGCTGGCCGACAGCGGGCATCACGACCACATGGTCTGCGTGGACTCCGGCGAGGTGATCGAGTTCTACGATCCGGATATCGAGAAGCTGCAGCGGGAGATCGTCAAGCGGCACGGCTTCGAGCTGGTCGACCACAACCTGGTGCTCTACGTGCGCAAGAAGTCCTGAGTTTCGGGGCGTTTCGGCCCACCGAGCGAAAAGGCGACCCGCGGGTCGCCTTTTTGCCTTGTGGAGCCATGCCGTTCAGGTCTGGGCGCTGCCGATCATCCGCCGGGCGTGGGCCAGGGATTCCTCGGTCAGCTCGAGTCCGCCGAGCATGCGGGCGACTTCCGCGATGCGCGAGTCGCCCTCCAGGCGGGCGACCGCGGTGCGGGTTTCGTCGATCCCGCGAGCCTTGTGCACGAAGAGGTGGCGATGGCCCTGGGCGGCGACCTGGGGCAGGTGGGTGACGGTCAGGACCTGGCCCTGCTGGCCGAGCTGGCGCAGGAGCTGGCCGACCACTTCGGCGGTCGGGCCGCCGATGCCGACATCGACCTCGTCGAAGACCAGGGTCGGGGTGCGCGAGGTCTGTGCGGTGATCACCTGGATCGCCAGGCTGATGCGCGACAGCTCGCCGCCCGAGGCCACCCTGGCCAGGGGTTTCAGGGGCTGGCCGGGGTTGGCGCTGACTAGGAACTCGACCTGCTCGAGCCCTTGGGGCAAGGGCTCGCTCGAGGCGGACGGATGTAGTTCGATGGCGAAGCGCCCGCCGGGCATGCCCAGGCGCTGCATCTGCCCTTCCACTGCCGTGGCCAGGCGTTCTCCGGCCTGCCGCCGGAGTCCGCCGAGCTCCCCGGCCTTTTCCCGATAATGGCGAGCATAGGCCGCCAGCTCCCGGTCGAGATGCTCGAGGGTTTCGTCGTCGGCGTTCAGTCCGGCCAGTTCGCTCCGCAGTCGCTGTTGCAAGGGGATCAGTTCGCCCGGCGGTATCCGGTGCTTGCGCGCCAGGCCGTAGATGGCGTCGAGCCGTTCCTCGATGCTCTGCTGGCGCTGCGGATCGACATCGAAATGATCGAGAAAACGGTTCAGTTCGCCGACGGCTTCCTCGACCTGGATCTGTGCGCTGGCGAGCAGGTTGACCGCTTCGCCGAGCGGGCCGGGCTGCGCCTGCAGGCTGGTCAGGCGCTGCAGGCTGGCGGTCAGGGCGGAGAGCACGTTGCCGGCATCGCTCTCGCTACACAGGTCGATGACCTGGCGGCAGTTGCCGAGTAGCTGCTCGGCGTTGCTCAGGGTCTTGTGCTCCAGCTCCAGCTCCCCCAGTTCGCGGTCGCCAAGGGCCAGTTTTTCCAGTTCTTCCAGCTGGTAGTTGAGCAGTTGCTGGCGGGCGCGCTGCTCGTCGCCGGCGTTGGACAGCCTTTCCAGCTCCTGGCGGGTCTGCCGCCAGCGCTGAGCGGCCATCTGCACCTGGCGAGCCAGTTCGCTGGCGCCGGCATATTCGTCGAGCAGACGCCGATGGGTGTCGTTCTTCAGCAGGGACTGGTGCTCGTGCTGGTTGTGGATGTCGATCAGCAGTTCGCCGAGCGCCCGGAGGTCGCCCTGCGGGCAGGGCGAGCCGTTGATATAGGCGCGCGAGCGGCCTTCGGCGGTGATCACCCGGCGCAGGATGCACGGGCCTTCGCGCTCCAGGTCGCGCTCGGCGAGCCAGGCCCGTGCTTCGGGGGTCGCCGTCAGGTCGAAGCTGGCGAGGATGTCGGCCTTGTCCGTGCCCGGTCGCACGGCGCCGCTGTCGGCCCGATCGCCGAGCGCCAGGCCGAGGGCGTCGAGCATGATCGACTTGCCGGCGCCGGTTTCGCCGGTGATGACGGTCATGCCCGTATCCAGCTCGAGGTCCAGGTGTTCGACGATGGCGTAGTTGTGGATCGACAGGTGCACCAGCATGGCGAGGCTCCCGGGATGCGGTATCTGTGTATTGATACAGTAATCGGTTTTGCTTCGACAACTCGCCGGTGTGCGAAATGCCGACGGGCTGCGCGGTTCCCCTTGAAGCGCCGGATTGCATCCCCATATAGGGCGGCAGAAACACGGGCCGCTCCCGTGGCCGCTTTTTGAAAGGAGAGATGCATGGCTGACGAACAGAACCTGGATAACCAGACTCCCGAGGCGACCCCGGCTGCCGAGGGCGCCGCTGCCGGCGAGGACCTGGCCGCTCGCGTGCAGGCGCTCGAAGAGCAGCTGGCTGCTGCCCAGGATCAGTCCCTGCGCGCCGTGGCGGAGCTGCAGAACGTGCGTCGGCGTGCCGAGCAGGATGTAGAGAAGGCGCACAAGTTTGCCCTGGAGCGCTTTGCTCAGGATCTGCTGGGGGTGGTCGACAGCCTCGAGCGCGGTGTCGAGCTGTCCGACCCGGCTGACGAGTCGATCCGGCCGATGCGCGAAGGCATGGAACTGACCCTGAAGATGTTCCATGACGTGCTCAAGCGCTATCAGCTCGAGCAGCTCGATCCCCACGGCGAGCCCTTCAATTCCGAGCACCACCAGGCGATAGCCATGGAGGAAAGCGCCAGTGCCGAGCCGGGCAGCGTGCTCAAGGTGTTCCAGAAGGGCTATCTGCTCAGCGGCCGTCTGTTGCGGCCGGCGATGGTCGTGGTCAGCAAGACGCCGGCGCCCGCGAGCGACGCACAGGCTTGAAATGGGACGGCCCGTCCCCATCTGTAAGGGCATGCATTTATCGGCTTTCGCGCCGGGCCTTCGGGGCCCGGCGGCAGGCCAGTGGAACGCTTAGCACAGGGGCTTTCGGTAGCCTGCTGAATCAAAGTTTCGGAGAGTGAATATGGGCAAAATCATCGGTATCGACCTGGGCACCACCAACTCCTGCGTGTCCGTGCTGGAAAACGGCGTGGCCAAGGTCATCGAGAACGCCGAGGGCGGTCGTACCACCCCGTCGATCATCGCCTACAGCAACGACGGCGAGATCCTGGTCGGGCAGAGCGCCAAGCGCCAGGCAGTGACCAACCCGCACAATACCCTCTACGCGGTGAAGCGCCTGATCGGTCGCCGCTTCGAAGAGGATGTGGTGCAGAAAGACATCAAGCTGGTCCCCTACAAGATCGCCAAGGCCGACAACGGCGACGCCTGGGTGGAAGTGAAGGGCCAGAAGATGGCGCCGCCGCAGATCAGCGCCGAAGTGCTGAAGAAAATGAAGAAGACCGCCGAAGACTACCTCGGCGAGCCGGTCACCGAAGCGGTGATCACCGTGCCGGCCTACTTCAACGACAGCCAGCGTCAGGCCACCAAGGATGCCGGCCGCATCGCCGGCCTGGACGTCAAGCGGATCATCAACGAGCCGACCGCCGCGGCGCTGGCCTACGGCATGGACAAGGCCAAGGGCGACCACACCATCATCGTCTACGACCTGGGCGGCGGTACCTTCGACGTGTCGGTGATCGAGATCGCCGAAGTCGACGGCGAGCACCAGTTCGAGGTGCTGGCCACCAACGGCGATACCTTCCTCGGCGGCGAGGACTTCGACATCCGCCTGATCGACTACCTCGTCGACGAATTCAAGAAGGAAAGCGGCATCGACCTCAAGGGCGACCCGCTGGCCATGCAGCGCCTGAAGGAAGCTGCCGAGAAGGCCAAGATCGAGCTGTCCTCCAGCCAGCAGACCGATGTCAACCTGCCGTACATCACCGCCGACGCCACCGGGCCGAAGCACCTCAACGTGAAGATCTCCCGTGCCAAGCTGGAAGCGCTGGTCGAGGATCTGGTGGCGCGCACCATCGAGCCGTGCCGCGTGGCGCTGAAGGATGCCGGCATCGACGCCGGCAAGATCGACGACGTGATCCTGGTCGGCGGCCAGACCCGCATGCCGCTGGTGCAGCAGAAGGTCGCCGAGTTCTTCGGCAAGGAAGCGCGCAAGGACGTCAACCCGGACGAAGCCGTGGCGATGGGCGCCGCCATCCAGGGCGCCGTGCTGGCCGGCGACGTCAAGGACGTGCTGCTGCTCGACGTCTCCCCGCTGACCCTGGGCATCGAAACCCTGGGCGGGGTGATGACCGCGCTGATCGAGAAGAACACCACCATCCCGACCAAGAAGTCCCAGGTGTTCTCCACCGCCGACGACAACCAGGGCGCGGTGACCATCCACGTGCTGCAGGGCGAGCGCAAGCAGGCCGCGCAGAACAAGTCGCTGGGCCGCTTCGACCTGGCCGACATCCCGCCGGCACCGCGCGGCGTGCCGCAGATCGAGGTCACCTTCGACATCGACGCCAACGGCATCCTGCACGTGTCCGCCAAGGACAAGGCCACCGGCAAGCACCAGTCCATCGTGATCAAGGCCAACTCCGGCCTGTCCGAGGAGGAGATCCAGCAGATGGTGCGCGATGCCGAGGCCAATGCCGAGGAGGACCGCAAGTTCGAGGAGCTGGTCTCCGTGCGCAACCAGGGCGACCAACTGGTGCACGCTACCCGCAAGATGATCTCCGAGGCTGGCGACAAGGTCGGTGCGGACGAGAAGGTTGCCATCGAGAAGGCAGTTGCCGACCTGGAAGCGGCACTCAAGGGCGACGACAAGGCCCGGATCGAGTCCCAGATGAACGCCCTGTCCCAGGCCACCGCACCGTTGGCGCAGAAGATGTATGCCGAGCAGGCGGAGTCCGGCGAGGCTGCCCAGGGCGGCGAGAAGGCCAAGGCCGGGGACGACGTGGTGGATGCCGAGTTCGAAGAGGTCAAGGACAGCAAGGACAACAAGTAAGCATCACGCTTGCTTCCGTCCCGGCCCATCGCCTGCGATGGGCCTGAACCGCCGCGCGGGAGCTTGCTCCCGCGTCGGCGTGTCTGGGGCAGACGAATCCGGAGTTCATGAGATTTATGGCAAAGCGTGACTATTACGAGGTGCTGGGGGTCGAGCGGGGGTCCGACGAGGCGGAGCTGAAGAAGGCCTACCGCCGTCTGGCCATGAAGTACCACCCCGACCGTAATCCCGACGACAAGTCGGCCGAGGAGAAGTTCAAGGAGGCCAACGAGGCCTACGAGGTGCTCTCCGATTCCGGCAAGCGGACGGCCTACGACCAGTACGGGCATGCCGGGGTCGACCAGAGCATGGGCGGCGGTGCCGGTTTCGGCGCCGGCGGGGCCAATTTCTCCGACATCTTCGGCGATGTGTTCAGCGATTTCTTCGGTGGCGGACGCGGCGGTGGTCGTGGCGGGCCGCAGCGCGGCAGCGATCTGCGCTACACCCTGGAACTCAACCTGGAGGAGGCGGTGCGCGGCACGACGGTGACCATCCGCGTGCCGACTCTGGTGCATTGCAAGACCTGCGATGGCAGCGGTGCGAAGAGGGGAACCGCGCCGGTCACCTGCACGACCTGCGGCGGCATCGGTCAGGTGCGCATGCAACAGGGCTTCTTCTCGGTGCAGCAGACCTGCCCGCGTTGCCACGGCAGCGGCAAGATGATCGCAGATCCCTGCCCGGATTGCCGCGGCCAGGGACGCGTCGAGGAGCACAAGACCCTGTCGGTGAAGGTGCCGGCCGGGGTCGACAGCGGCGACCGCATCCGTCTGGCCGGCGAGGGCGAGGCGGGTACCCTGGGCGGGCCGCCCGGCGATCTGTATGTGGTGGTCAGTGTCCGCGAGCACCCGATCTTCCAGCGTGATGGCAAGCATCTGTACTGCGAGGTGCCGATCAGTTTTGCCGATGCGGCGCTCGGCGGTGAGCTGGAGGTGCCGACTCTGGATGGCCGGGTCAAGCTGAAGATCCCGGAGGGTTCCCAGACCGGCAAGCTGTTCCGCCTGCGCGGCAAGGGCGTGGCGCCGGTGCGTGGCGGTGCGGCGGGCGACCTGATGTGCCGGGTGGTGGTGGAGACCCCGGTCAATCTGAGCAAGCGCCAGCGCGAGCTGCTCGAGGAGTTTCGCGGCAGTCTGCAGGGCAACAGCAGCCACTCGCCCAAGGCCAGCGGCTGGTTCGAGGGCATGAAGCGCTTCTTCGACGATCTTTAACCGAACAGGAGGGCGGCGCGGCGTGCTCCGCCCGCCTTCCGGAGCAGAGTTATGCGACGTATTGCAGTGATGGGCGCCGCCGGGCGCATGGGCAAGGCCCTGATCGAGGCGGCGCGGCAGGCGCCGGCAGCCAGTCTGGCCGCGGCCGTCGGCCGGCCGGACAGCACCCTGGTCGGTGCCGATGCCGGCGAGCTGGCCGGTTTGGGACGGATTGGCGTGGCCTTGTCGGGCGATCTGGCGACAGTGCTGGACGAGTTCGATGTGCTGATCGACTTCACCCATCCGACCGTGACCCTGAAGAATCTGGAGATCTGCCGCAGGGCTGGCAAGGCCATGGTGATCGGCACCACCGGCTTTTCGGTCGGGGAACGGCAGCAGCTGAGCGCGGCGGCTCGGGAGATTCCGATCGTCTTCGCCGCCAACTTCAGTGTCGGCGTCAACCTGTGCCTGAAGCTGCTGGATACCGCCGCGCGGGTGTTGGGCGAGGATGCCGACATCGAGATCATCGAGGCGCACCATCGGCACAAGGTCGATGCACCCTCGGGTACTGCCCTGCGCATGGGCGAGGTGGTGGCCAGCGCTCTGGGGCGCGACCTGGAGAAGGTCGCGGTGTACGGTCGCGAAGGCCAGACCGGGGCGCGGGCGCGGGAGACCATCGGCTTTGCCACGGTGCGTGCCGGCGACATCGTCGGCGATCACACCGTGTTGTTCGCCGCCGACGGCGAGCGGGTCGAGATCACCCACAAGGCCTCGAGTCGCATGACCTTCGCCAAGGGGGCGGTGCGTGCTGCGCTGTGGCTGGAGGGACGCGTTCCGGCGCTGTACGACATGCAGGACGTGCTCGCGCTGCGCTGAAAAACCAAGTGCGACAGTAGGTTACTAGACCGGGAAGGCCTTTTCCTGTACTCTAGGAATCCAATGTGTCTACTAAAAGCACGCAGACAATTTGAAAAAGAGCGGGATGATGTGTCTACACGTCATTCCGCTTTTTTACAACCTGCGTATGCCCTTTCAGGCTTGATTTACGGGAGGTCTTCTTGACTAAGCCAGCCATTCTCGCCCTTGCCGATGGCAGCATCTTTCGCGGCGAATCCATCGGCGCCGATGGTCTGACCATCGGCGAGGTGGTGTTCAACACCGCCATGACCGGCTATCAGGAAATCCTCACCGATCCTTCATATGCCCAGCAGATCGTCACCCTGACCTACCCGCACATCGGCAACACCGGCACCACGCCGGAGGATGCCGAGTCCGCTCGTGTATGGGCGGCCGGCCTGATCATCCGCGACCTGCCGCTGCTGGCCAGTAGCTGGCGCAACAAGCAGTCGTTGCCGGACTATCTCAAGGAAAACGGCTGCGTGGCCATCGCCGACATCGATACTCGCCGCCTGACCCGTATCCTGCGCGAGAAGGGCTCGCAGAACGGCTGCATCCTGGTGGGTGACGATGCCACCGAGGAAAAGGCACTGGAGCTGGCACGCAGCTTTCCCGGCCTCAAGGGCATGGATCTGGCCAAGGTGGTCAGCTGCACCGAGCGCTACGAGTGGCGCTCCAGCGTGTGGAACCTGGAAATCGACAGTCATCCGGAGCTTCCGGCCGGCAAGCTGCCCTACCACGTGGTGGCCTACGACTTCGGCGTCAAGCTGAACATCCTGCGCATGCTGGTGGCGCGTGGCTGCCGCCTGACCGTGGTCCCGGCGCAGACGCCGGCCAGCGAGGTGCTGGCGCTGAATCCCGATGGGGTGTTCCTCTCCAACGGTCCCGGCGATCCCGAGCCGTGCGACTACGCGATCCAGGCGATCAAGGACATCCTCGAGACCGACATCCCGGTGTTCGGCATCTGCCTCGGTCACCAACTGCTGGCGCTGGCCTCCGGTGCCAGGACGGTGAAGATGGGTCACGGCCACCACGGTGCCAACCACCCGGTGCAGGACCTCGACACTGGCGCGGTGATGATCACCAGTCAGAACCACGGCTTCGCTGCAGACGAGTCGAGTCTGCCGACCAACCTGCGCGCCACCCACAAGTCCTTGTTCGACGGCACGCTGCAGGGCATCGAGCGCACCGACAAGGTCGCCTTCAGCTTCCAGGGCCATCCGGAAGCCAGCCCGGGCCCGCACGACGTGGCTCCGCTGTTCGATCGCTTCATCGAAGCCATGGCCAAGCGCCGCTAAGCCCCGCCGATGACCTACGGATTCGAGTGAGTAAACATGCCTAAACGTACTGACATTAAAAGCATCCTGATCCTCGGCGCCGGCCCCATCGTCATCGGCCAGGCGTGCGAGTTCGACTACTCCGGCGCCCAGGCGTGCAAGGCGCTGAAGGAAGAGGGTTTCCGCGTCATTCTGGTGAACTCCAATCCGGCCACCATCATGACCGACCCGGCCATGGCCGATGCCACCTACATCGAGCCGATCAAGTGGCAGACCGTGGCCAAGATCATCGAGAAGGAGCGTCCCGATGCCCTGCTGCCGACCATGGGCGGCCAGACCGCGCTGAACTGCGCCCTGGACCTGGAAAAGCACGGTGTGCTGGAGAAATTCGGCGTCGAGATGATCGGCGCCAACGCCGATACCATCGACAAGGCCGAGGATCGCTCGCGCTTCGACAAGGCGATGAAGTCCATCGGTCTGGCGTGTCCGCGCTCCGGCATCGCCCACAGCATGGACGAGGCCTACGGTGTACTCGACATGGTCGGCTTCCCCTGCATCATCCGCCCGAGCTTCACCATGGGCGGCACCGGCGGCGGCATCGCCTACAACCGCGAGGAGTTCGAAGAAATCTGCACCCGCGGTCTCGATCTGTCGCCGACCAAGGAACTGCTGATCGACGAGTCGCTGATCGGTTGGAAGGAATACGAGATGGAGGTGGTCCGCGACAAGAAGGACAACTGCATCATCGTCTGTTCCATCGAGAACTTCGATCCGATGGGCGTGCACACCGGCGATTCCATTACCGTCGCCCCGGCGCAGACCCTGACCGACAAGGAATACCAGATCATGCGCAACGCCTCCCTGGCGGTGCTGCGCGAGATCGGCGTGGAAACCGGTGGCTCCAATGTGCAGTTCGGCATCAATCCGGTCGACGGCCGCATGGTGGTGATCGAGATGAACCCGCGTGTGTCGCGTTCCTCGGCGCTGGCCTCCAAGGCCACCGGCTTCCCGATCGCCAAGATCGCCGCCAAGCTGGCGGTGGGCTACACCCTCGACGAACTGTCCAACGACATCACCGGCGGCCGCACCCCGGCCTCCTTCGAGCCGGCCATCGACTACGTGGTCACCAAGGTGCCGCGCTTCGCCTTCGAGAAGTTTCCCAAGGCCGACGCCCGCCTGACCACCCAGATGAAGTCCGTCGGCGAGGTGATGGCCATCGGTCGTACCTTCCAGGAGTCTGTGCAGAAGGCGCTGCGTGGCCTGGAAGTCGGCGTCTCCGGCTTCGATCCCAAGCTGGACCTGAGCAATCCGGAAGCCGAGAGCATCCTCAAGCGCGAGCTGACCGTGCCGGGCGCCGAGCGCATCTGGTACGTCGCCGATGCCTTCCGTGCCGGCAAGAGCATCGAGGATGTATTTGCTCTGACCAAGATCGACCCCTGGTTCCTGGTGCAGATCGAGGACTTGGTCAAGGAAGAGGAGCGGGTCAAGACCCTCGGTCTTTCCAGCATCGACCATGGCCTGATGTGGAAGCTCAAGCGCAAGGGCTTCTCCGACGCGCGCCTGGCCAAGCTGATCGGCGTCACCGAGAAGAACCTGCGCAGCCATCGCCAGAAGCTCAAGGTGCTGCCGGTATACAAGCGCGTCGACACCTGTGCCGCCGAGTTCGCCACCGATACCGCCTACATGTACTCGACCTACGAGGAGGAGTGCGAGGCCAACCCGTCGAGCCGTGACAAGATCATGGTCATCGGTGGCGGTCCGAACCGCATCGGTCAGGGTATCGAGTTCGATTACTGCTGCGTGCATGCCGCACTGGCCATGCGCGAAGACGGCTACGAGACCATCATGGTCAACTGCAACCCGGAGACCGTCTCTACCGACTACGACACTTCCGACCGCCTCTACTTCGAGCCGGTGACCCTGGAAGACGTGCTGGAGATCGTCCGCGTCGAGCAGCCCAAGGGCGTGATCGTCCAGTACGGCGGCCAGACCCCGCTGAAGATCTGCCGCGCCCTGGAAGAAGCCGGCGTGCCGATCATCGGCACCAGCCCGGACGCCATCGACCGCGCCGAAGACCGCGAGCGCTTCCAGCAGATGGTCGAGCGGCTGAGTCTGCGTCAGCCGCCAAACGCCACGGCGCGCAGCGAGGAAGAGGCCATCGCTGCCTCCAAGCGTATCGGTTATCCGCTGGTGGTGCGCCCGTCCTATGTGCTGGGTGGTCGGGCGATGGAGATCGTCTACGAGGAAGACGAGCTCAAGCGCTACATGCGCGAGGCGGTACAGGTATCCAACGACAGCCCGGTGCTGCTCGACCATTTCCTCAACTGTGCCATTGAGGTCGACATCGATGCCGTGTGCGACGGCGAGAGCGTGGTAATCGGCGCGATCATGCAGCACATCGAGCAGGCCGGCGTGCATTCCGGCGACTCGGCCTGTTCGCTGCCGCCGTACTCGCTGCCCAAGCACATCCAGGACGAGATTCGCGTCCAGGTTGGGAAGATGGCCCTGGAACTCGGCGTGGTCGGCCTGATGAACGTGCAGATGGCGGTGCAGGGCGAAGACATCTATGTCATCGAGGTCAATCCGCGCGCTTCGCGCACCGTGCCGTTCGTCTCCAAGTGCATCGGCACCTCGCTGGCCAAGATTGCTGCTCGGGTGATGGCTGGCAAGAGCCTGGCGGAGGTCGGCTTTACCAGGGAAATCATTCCGCCGTTCTTTAGTGTCAAGGAAGCGGTGTTCCCGTTCGCCAAGTTCCCCGGAGTCGACCCTATTCTCGGCCCGGAGATGAAGTCCACCGGCGAAGTGATGGGCGTCGGCGACAGCTTCGCCGAAGCCTTTGCCAAGGCTCAGCTGGGGGCCAGCGAGACGCTGCCGACCGGCGGCTGCGCCTTCATCAGCGTGCGTGAGGATGACAAGCCGTTCGTCGCTGACGTGGCGCGCAATCTGGTCGCCCTCGGCTTCGAGGTCGTGGCCACTGCCGGTACCGCCCGGATGATCGAGGCGGCCGGCCTGCCGGTTCGCCGGGTGAACAAGGTGACCGAGGGTCGTCCCCATGTGGTCGACATGATCAAGAACGACGAGGTCACCCTGATCATCAATACCACCGAGGGGCGTCAGTCGATTGCTGATTCCTTCTCGATTCGTCGCAACGCTCTGCAGCACAAGATCTGCATCACCACCACCATCGCCGGTGGTCAGGCGATCTGTGAGGCTCTCAAGTTCGGTCCCGAGAAGACCGTGCGCCGTCTGCAGGATCTCCATGCAGGAATTAACGCATGACCAAATTTCCGATGACTGTCCAGGGCGCGCGTGCCCTGGAGGAAGAGCTCAAACATCTGAAGACCGAACTGCGTCCGCAGATCACTCAGGCGATCGCCGAGGCGCGCGAACTGGGTGATCTCAAGGAGAACGCCGAATACCATGCTGCCCGCGAGCAGCAGGGCATGGTCGAGGCGCGGATCCGCGATATCGAGGGTCGTCTGCAGAATGCGCAGATCATCGACGTGACGGCCATTCCCCATACCGGGAAAGTGATCTTCGGCGTCACTGTGGAGATTGCCAACGTCGAAACCGACGAAACCGTGGTCTACCAGATCGTCGGCGACGACGAGGCTGACATCAAGCAGGGCAAGTTATCGGTCAGCTCACCCATCGCCCGTGCCTTGGTAGGCAAGGAGGAGGGTGATGTGGTCGTGGTGAAGACGCCGAGCGGTACCGTCGAATACGAGGTCGTCGAGGTTCGCCATATCTGATGGCGGTCGGTCGCGGCAGGCTGGCAGTGTTGGAGCAGGGCGGCCTGGCCGCCCTCTCCGAGAGTGCGTTTGGCATTAGGTCGGGCTGGTCGGGCTTCTGGCGGGTCTATAGCGGCTCGCCAGTTGCGTCAAGCCTGCAGAAAGCGGCTTATGTTCGAGAGGTTCTTGTTCGGCTTGGGATTCTTGCGGTAGAGCAGGGCAACCTTGCCGATCACTTGCGCCAGTTCGCTTCCGGATGTCTCGCAGAGTTCGGCGACCACCGCTTGGCGGTCGTCCCGTTCGGCGAGGTTGATCTTCACCTTGATCAGTTCGTGGTCGTTCAGGGCTCGTTCCAGTTCGCTTAGAACGCCTTCGGTTATGCCATTCTCAGCCACGATCAAGACAGGCTTCAGGTGATGGCCGATGGATTTGAAATGTTTCTTCTGCTCCTGAGTGAGCGCCATAATCTGACCCCTGTGTCCGATCTTGTTGAAAAGCGGCCTAGTCTACCCGAGCGACTCAGGGCCGCCCAGCCAAACACGAGGTGCCTGTGGCCCGATCCAAGACTAGTCATCGTTGGTTGAAAGAGCATTTCGATGACCCCTACGTGAAAATGGCGCAAAAGGACGGTTATCGCTCGCGCGCCAGCTACAAGTTGCTGGAGATCCAGGAGAAGGATCGCATCCTGCGGCCGGGTATGACCGTCGTCGATTTGGGCGCCGCCCCCGGCGGCTGGTCGCAGGTGACCAGTCGGCTGATCGGTGATCGCGGTTGCCTGATCGCCTCGGATATCCTGCCGATGGACAGCATTCCGGACGTGACTTTTATCCAGGGGGATTTCACCGACGATGCGGTGTTCGCCCAGATTCTTGAGGCGATCGGCGGGCAGCCGGTCGACCTTGTGATTTCCGACATGGCACCCAATATGAGTGGAGTCAAGGCGGCCGACCAGCCGCGGGCCATGTATCTCTGCGAGCTGGCGCTGGACTTGGCGGGGCGAGTCTTGCGGCCGGGAGGCGATTTCCTGATCAAGATCTTCCAGGGCGAAGGTTTCGACCAGTATCTCCTGCAGGTGCGCGAAGGTTTCGACCGGGTACAGATGCGCAAGCCCCTCTCTTCCCGCGACCGTTCCCGCGAGCAATATCTGCTCGCGCGCGGCTTTCGCGGAGCCTAGACTGCTGGGGAATCGCAAACGTGCCCAAAGGGCGCACACAAAGGGTTACAGAGATGCCTGCCGGGGGGGCGGGGGTTGTGTATTAAGTTAGGCGGGTAGCTGTACCAGCCGTCACGCAGGGACTGGCTCCGTCCCAGAGGGTAATTAATTGAATGACATGGCAAAGAACCTGATTCTGTGGTTGATCATCGCGGCCGTTCTGGTAACCGTGATGAACAACTTTACCAATCCGAGCGAGCCGCAGACGCTGAATTATTCGGACTTCATCCAGCAGGTCAAGGACGGCAAGGTCGAGCGGGTCACCGTGGACGGCTATATCATTACCGGCCAGCGGACCGACGGCGACGGCTTCAAGACGATCCGTCCGGCGATTCAGGATGGCGGTCTGATCGGCGACCTGATCGACAACAATGTCCAGATCGAGGGCAAGCAGCCCGAGCAGCAGAGTATCTGGTCGCAGTTGCTGGTGGCCAGCTTCCCGATCCTGGTGATCATTGCCGTGTTCATGTTCTTCATGCGCCAGATGCAGGGCGGTGCCGGCGGCAAGGGCGGGCCGATGAGCTTTGGCAAGAGCAAGGCACGCCTGCTCTCGGAGGATCAGGTCAAGACGACCTTTGCCGATGTTGCCGGCTGTGACGAGGCCAAGGAAGAGGTCAGCGAGCTGGTCGAGTTCCTCCGCGATCCGGGTAAATTCCAGCGCCTTGGCGGGCGCATTCCCCGCGGTGTGCTGATGGTCGGCCCGCCCGGCACCGGCAAGACGCTGTTGGCCAAGGCGATCGCCGGTGAGGCCAAGGTTCCGTTCTTTACCATCTCCGGTTCGGATTTCGTCGAGATGTTCGTCGGTGTCGGCGCCTCGCGTGTTCGGGACATGTTCGATCAGGCCAAGAAGCATGCCCCCTGCATCATTTTCATCGACGAGATCGATGCCGTCGGCCGTCATCGTGGTGCCGGTCTCGGTGGCGGTCACGACGAGCGGGAGCAGACCCTCAACCAGTTGCTGGTGGAGATGGACGGCTTCGAGATGAACGACGGCATCATTGTGATTGCCGCGACCAACCGTCCCGACGTGCTTGATCCGGCGCTGCTGCGTCCGGGGCGCTTCGACCGGCAGGTGGTGGTCGGTCTGCCGGATATCCGTGGCCGCGAGCAGATCCTCAAGGTACACATGCGCAAGGTTCCGGTGAGCGAGGACGTCAATCCGGCGGTCATCGCCCGGGGTACTCCCGGCTTTTCCGGTGCCGATCTGGCCAACCTGGTGAACGAGGCCTCACTGTTCGCCGCGCGCGCCAACAAGCGCGTCGTCGAGATGCGCGAGTTCGAGCTGGCCAAGGACAAGATCATGATGGGCGCCGAGCGCAAGACCATGGTCATGTCCGAGAAGGAAAAGCTCAACACGGCATACCATGAGGCCGGGCACGCGATTGTCGGCCGACTGGTGCCCGAGCATGACCCGGTCTACAAGGTATCGATCATTCCGCGTGGACGCGCCTTGGGCGTGACCATGTTCCTGCCGGAGGAAGACCGCTACAGCCTGTCCAAGCGGGCGCTGGTCAGCCAGATCTGCTCGTTGTTCGGCGGGCGTATTGCTGAAGAGATGACCCTGGGTTTCGAGGGTGTCACTACGGGCGCCTCCAACGACATCATGCGCGCCACCCAGATCGCGCGGAACATGGTGACCAAGTGGGGACTCTCGGAAAAGCTGGGGCCGCTGATGTATGCGGAAGAGGAGGGAGAGGTGTTCCTCGGTCGTAGCGCAGCGGCTCAGCACGCCAACGTTTCGGCAGAGACTGCCAGGCTTATCGATCAGGAGGTGCGCAGCATCATCGACCACTGCTATGGCGCGGCCACGCAGTTGTTGAAAGATAATCGCGACAAGCTGGACATGATGGCGGAGGTGTTGATGAAGTACGAAACCATCGATGCCGATCAGATCGACGACATCATGTCAGGGCGTACGGTTCGCGAGCCGAAGGACTGGCAGGGGGGCTCCGGTACATCTGGAACCTCGGCATCCCAGGGAGTCGATCGTCCCGAGGCCCCGATCGGGGGGCCTGCCGGCGAACATTAAGAAAGACTCGAAAATGACCTTGTTGTCCTCGACCCGGTTAGCTTGCGGCAACCGGGCTCTTGACTTGTCATGCTCCCATGTGATGGGGATTCTCAATGTGACGCCAGACTCGTTTTCCGACGGGGGGCGTTTCAGTGAGGTCGAAGCCGCTCTGAGCCATGCACGAAGCATGGTCGAGGCCGGAGCCACGCTGATTGATGTTGGGGGCGAGTCGACTCGTCCCGGTGCCCGCGTGGTGTCGGAGGATGAGGAACTGGAGCGGGTCGCGCCCGTTGTCGAAGCCATTGCGGCCGAGCTGGATGTGATCGTCTCGGTGGATACCTCAAGCCCGGCGGTGATGCGCGAGACGGCTCGTCTCGGCGCCGGCCTGATCAATGACGTCCGCTCGTTACGGCGGGAGGGTGCTCTGGCGGCGGTGGCGGAGAGTCGTCTGCCGGTCTGTCTGATGCATATGCGGGGGGAGCCGGGAACCATGCAGCAGGATCCCCATTATGGGGATCTGCTGGGCGAGGTGCGCGGTTTTCTGGCCGAGCGCATGCACGCATGCGCTGTGGCGGGGATTCCGGCTGAGCGTCTGCTTCTGGATCCAGGTTTTGGGTTTGCCAAGACGCTGCAGCATAATCTATTGCTGTTCCGGCACATGGAAATGCTGCACGAACTCGGTCGTCCGCTACTGGTCGGGGTCTCCCGCAAGAGTATGATCGGTCAGGTGCTGGGGCGCGAAGTCAGTCGGCGCCTGAATGGCAGTCTGGCCCTGGCAGCACTGGCTGTGGCCAAGGGGGCACGTATCGTGCGTGTGCACGATGTGGCGGAAACGGTCGAGGTGGTACGAATGATCGATGCCGTGGAGATGGCGGAATGGGGGGGGGAGAGTTGAGCAAAAAATATTTCGGCACCGACGGTATTCGTGGGCGGGTAGGCGAATACCCCATCACGCCGGACTTCATGCTCAAGCTGGGCTGGGCTGCTGGCAAGGCTTTTCGACGTCAGGGTGTATGCCGTGTGCTAGTCGGCAAGGATACCCGCATATCCGGCTACATGTTCGAGTCGGTATTGGAAGCGGGGCTCTCTGCGGCTGGTGCCGACGTGCTCTTGCTCGGGCCGATGCCGACGCCGGCCATTGCCTATCTCACACGTACCTTCCATGCTGAGGCCGGCATCGTCATCAGTGCTTCGCACAACCCGCATTACGACAACGGCATCAAGTTCTTCTCCGGTCATGGAACCAAGCTACCGGACGAGCTTGAGCTGATCATAGAGGAGTTGCTCGATACGCCGATGTCGGTGGTCGATTCGGCCCACTTGGGCAAGGTTTCACGCATCAATGATGCGGCCGGGCGCTATATCGAATTCTGCAAGAGCAGTGTGCCGACCGGCACCAGTTTTGCGGGTCTCAAGGTCGTCGTGGACTGTGCTCATGGCGCTACCTATAAGGTCGCGCCCAGTGTGTTCCGCGAGTTGGGTGCCGAGGTAGCGGTTCTGGCGGCGCAACCCAACGGTCTGAACATCAACGACCGCTGTGGTTCGACGGATATCGTCGCGTTGCAGGCCGAGGTGCTCATGCAGCGGGCTGATCTCGGTATTGCCTTCGACGGCGATGGCGACCGTGTACTGATGGTCGATCACACTGGGGCGGTGGTCGACGGTGATGAGCTGCTCTTTCTCATCGCGCGCGACATGCAGGAGCATGGCAGGCTGCAGGGTGGGGGGGTTGTCGGTACCTTGATGAGCAACCTTGGGCTGGAGTTGGCTCTGCAGGACATGGGGGTCCCCTTCGTGCGGGCTAAGGTCGGTGACCGCTATGTTATGGCCGAGCTACTGGCTCGCAATTGGCAGCTGGGTGGCGAAAGCTCCGGGCATATAGTCTGTTGCCATCATGCGACGACCGGAGACGGTATCATCGCGGCGCTGCAGGTATTGATGGCTCTGAAGCATCGTGGGCAGAGGCTCGCTGAGGCGCGCCAGGGGATGCGTAAGTTTCCGCAGGTATTGGTCAATGTGCGCTATACCGGCGATAAGGATCCTGTTGGGCATCCTGCCGTGCAGGAGGCTTGTGAGCGTGTGACCGAGCAGATGGCGGGGCGCGGTCGGGTGCTATTGCGCAAGTCGGGTACCGAACCCTTGGTGCGGGTGATGGTTGAAGGTGACGACGAAAGCCAGGTGCGAATCCATGCGGACCACTTGGCAAGGATTGTTGCGGATGTATGTGCTTGATTCGCTTGCTAGTTAGTTCTGACTTGTATAATATCTTCCACCACTTTAAGCGATGAAGTAATGCATGCATCGCGCTTTGGTTAATGCCGCTGTGTTGTTTGGTATGCCAGATATCGATGGGGGTTGCTTTGTAGAGCATCCCTCAATGCGGATGAGCTTGGTGCGATTTGTCGTGCTGCGGGTAACTGAAGATGCTGGAAACAGAAACGATCGTTATCGTCTTTCACTTGCTGGCAGCGCTGGGTGTGGTCGCGCTGGTTCTTGTTCAGCAGGGCAAAGGGGCTGAAGCGGGCGCTTCTTTCGGTTCTGGTGCATCGGCTACCGTTTTTGGTAGTCAAGGCTCCTCTACCTTTTTGAGTCGCGTTACTGCTATACTAGCAGCCGCTTTTTTTGTGACCAGTCTAGGGCTTGGCTTTTTGGCCAAGGAGAAGGCTGGTGCGCTGAGTCAGGCTGGCCTGCCGGATCCGGCAGTGCTGGAGATTCACCAGAAGAAGCCGGCGGCTGAAGATGTGCCGGTGCTTGAGCAGCAAAAGCCTGTCGATGATAGCGTCGATGTGCCGCAGGCTTCCGAGCAGAAGTAAAGATTTTTGCCGAGGTGGTGGAATTGGTAGACACGCTACCTTGAGGTGGTAGTGGCCATAGGCTGTAGGGGTTCGAGTCCCCTCCTCGGTACCAAATCAAGAAAGCCCGCTGATCAGCGGGCTTTCTTGTCGGCGGAAGTTTAGTTGACCAGGAGTTTTGGTCAGACGTATACTCCCGCTCCAGCTTTTGACGCGGGGTGGAGCAGTCTGGTAGCTCGTCGGGCTCATAACCCGAAGGTCGTTGGTTCAAATCCAGCCCCCGCAACCAGTTGTCGCAGAAGCCCCTTCCTCAAGGGGCTTTTTGCTAGGTAGAGGTAAGCGCCAGTAACGGGCGCACATGGCGAAAATAGTTAAGGGAATGGGCGTTTCGCCCATTTTTTATTTGCACAGCATGCGCGAGGGGTTCAGGTGTCGAGCAAGCTAGAACAGTTGCAGGCCTTGCTGGCCCCGGTAGTCGAGGCGCTCGGCTATGAATGTTGGGGCATCGAGTTCCTGTCGCAGGGGCGACACTCGCTGCTGCGGGTCTATATCGATCATGCCAATGGCGTCCTCATCGACGATTGCGAAAAGGTGAGCCGCCAGATCAGCGGTGTGCTCGATGTGGAGGACCCGATCAGCAACGAGTACACCCTCGAGGTTTCCTCTCCAGGCATGGATCGGCCACTCTTCACCCTTGACCAGTTCGCCCGCAATGCCGGTGAACAGGTGAAAATTCGGCTGCGTTCCCCTTTTGAGGGGCGGCGCAACTTCCAAGGGCTTCTGCGTGGCGTCGAGGATCAGGATGTGGTGGTGCTGGCGGACGACCACGAATACCTGTTGCCGATCGATCTGATCGATAAAGCCAATATCATCCCCCGTTTTGACTGAGACGCGGATCCCGCGGATCCCAATGGATTGCGAAAGGCGAGCGTACGATGAGCAAAGAAGTACTGCTAGTAGTTGAGTCGGTGTCCAACGAAAAGGGCGTTCCGGCTGGTGTGATTTTCGAAGCCTTGGAGCTGGCGCTGGCCACTGCCACCAAGAAGCGCTATGAGGACGAAGTCGACCTACGCGTGCAGATCAATCGCCAGAGCGGTGCGTACGACACCTTCCGTCGCTGGACCGTCGTCGGGGATGACCTGCTGGAAAACCCTGCTGCCGAGTTGACGCTCGACGAGGCTAAAGAGCGAAACCCTGGTGCAAGCGTGGGCGATGTGCTTGAGGAAAAGATCGAATCCATCGAGTTCGGTCGTATCGCTGCGCAGACCGCCAAGCAAGTGATCGTGCAGAAGGTGCGGGAGGCCGAGCGTGCCCAGGTGGTGGATGCTTATCGCGAGCGCGTGGGCGAGATCATTTCCGGCACCGTGAAGAAAGTGACCCGCGACAATGTCATCGTCGATCTCGGCAACAATGCCGAAGCGCTGCTGGCGCGAGAGGACATCATTCCGCGGGAGACCTTCCGCGTCGGTGGACGGGTGCGTGCCCTGCTGAAGGAGATTCGCCCGGAAAACCGCGGCCCTCAGTTGATCCTTTCGCGTACCGCGCCGGGCATGCTGATTGAGCTGTTTCGCATCGAGGTGCCGGAGATCGCTGAAGGGCTGATCGAGGTGAAGGCTGCCTCCCGCGATCCGGGGTCGCGCGCCAAGATTGCCGTGCGCTCCAAAGATAAGCGTATTGATCCCCAGGGCGCGTGCATCGGCATGCGCGGTTCGCGTGTGCAGGCCGTTTCCGGCGAGCTGGGTGGCGAGCGTGTCGATATCGTGCTGTGGGACGATAATCCGGCCCAATTCGTGATCAATGCCATGGCTCCGGCCGAAGTGGCAGCGATCATCGTCGATGAGGACGCCCACGCGATGGATGTTGCCGTCGCCGACGATAACCTGGCACAGGCTATCGGTCGCGGCGGGCAGAACGTGCGACTGGCTAGCCAACTGACCGGCTGGACCCTGAATGTGATGACCGAAGCAGACATCCAGGCCAAGCAGCGGGCTGAGACCGGCGGCATCCTGCGCTCCTTTGTCGAGGAGCTGGAGGTCGACGAAGAGTTGGCTCAGGTGTTGGTGGAGGAAGGTTTCACCAGCCTGGAAGAGATTGCTTATGTACCGATGGAAGAGATGCTCGCCATCGATGGTTTCGACGAGGGAATCGTCAACGAATTGCGCGCACGCGCCAAGGATCGCCTGCTGACCAAGGCTATTGCGACTGAAGAAAAGCTGGCGGAAGCCCATCCGGCCGACGACCTGCTCTCGCTCGAGGGCATGGACAAGGAGCTGGCGGTTGAGCTGGCGATGCGCGGAGTGATTACCCGCGAAGACCTGGCCGAGCAGTCGATTGACGACCTGCTCGACATCGACGGCATGGATGAAGAGCGTGCCGGCAAGCTGATCATGGCCGCCCGAGCCCACTGGTTCGAGTAAGTATTAGCGGCCTGAGGAGAGAGATGCATGACGCAAGTCACGGTGAAAGAACTGGCCCTGGTGGTCGATACACCGGTCGAGCGCCTGCTGCAGCAGATGCGTGAGGCAGGCCTGTCGCATACCAGCGCCGAGCAGGTAGTGACCGATAATGAAAAGCAGGCCCTGTTGGCTCACCTCAAGAGCAGCCACGGCGTGAAGCTAGAGGAACCGCGAAAGATCACCTTGCAACGCAAGACCACGACTACCTTGAGAGTTGCCGGCAGCAAGACCATCAGCGTCGAGGTGCGCAAGAAGAAGACTTATGTCAAGCGTAGCCCGGACGAGCTTGAGGCCGACAAGCAGCGCGAGCTGGAGGAGCAGCGTGCTGCCGAAGAGGCTGCTGCTCGCCAGAAGGTAGAGGAGGAGGCCAAGCGCCGTGCCGCCGAGCAGGAAGTGCAGCGCCAGGCCGAGCAGGCTGCCGCTGTCGCGGCTGCGCCGGAGCCGGCGCCGGCGCCGGCGCGGAGCATAGCGGCCGAAATCGTGCCTGCGCCGGCTGCTGCCGAAGAGCGCAAGCGGGAAGAGCCGCGCCGCGTAGAGAAGGAGAAGGTGCGTAACGTCGACGATGAGCGTCGCGAGCGCAAGAATGCCCAGCATCGTCCCTCGGTCAAGGAAAAGGCGCCGGTTGCCCGTGCGGCAGTGCGTAATGTCGATGAAGAAGGTGGAGGCTTCGGTCGCCGCGGTGGCCGCGGTGGCAAGTCCAAGCTGAAGAAGCGCAACCAGCATGGTTTCCAGAGCCCGACCGGGCCGATCGTGCGCGAAGTGACCATTGGCGAGACCATCACCGTGGCCGATCTGGCCGGGCAGATGTCGGTCAAGGGCGCTGAGGTGGTCAAGTTCATGTTCAAGATGGGCACCCCGGTGACCATCAACCAGGTGCTCGATCGGGAAACTGCACAACTGGTGGCCGAAGAGATGGGCCACAAGGTCAAGCTGGTCAGCGAGAACGCCTTGGAGGAGCAACTGGCCGAGTCCCTTAAGTTCGAGGGTGAGACCAAGTCGCGCGCACCGGTGGTCACCGTCATGGGTCACGTCGACCACGGCAAGACCTCGCTGCTCGACTATATCCGTCGTACCAAGGTGGCGACCGGCGAGGCGGGTGGTATCACCCAGCACATCGGTGCCTACCACGTGGAAACCGACCGTGGCATGGTCACCTTCCTCGATACCCCCGGCCATGCTGCGTTTACCGCAATGCGTGCCCGTGGCGCCAAGGCCACCGATATCGTCATCCTGGTGGTGGCGGCCGACGACGGTGTGATGCCGCAGACCGAGGAGGCCATCCAGCATGCCAAGGCAGCTGGCGTGCCGATCGTCGTGGCGGTCAACAAGATCGACAAGCCGGCAGCCGACCTGGACCGGATCAAGAACGACTTGGCCGCGCGTGACGTGATCCCAGAAGAGTGGGGGGGCACCACTCAGTTCGTCCCGGTTTCGGCAAAGGTCGGTACCGGTATCGATGAGCTGCTGGAGGCGGTGCTGCTGCAGGCCGAAGTGCTCGAACTGACCGCTACGCCGAGCGCTCCGGGGCGCGGTGTGGTGATCGAGTCGCGCCTGGACAAGGGGCGCGGTCCAGTGGCCACGGTACTGGTGCAGGACGGTACCTTGCGTCAGGGCGACATGGTGCTGGTCGGTGTCAACTATGGCCGCGTGCGAGCCATGCTCGACGAGAACGGCCAGCCGATCAAGGAGGCCGGTCCGTCGATTCCGGTCGAGATCCTCGGCCTGGACGGTACGCCAGACGCCGGCGACGAGCTGACGGTGATTGCCGACGAGAAGAAGGTGCGCGAAGTCGCCCTGTTCCGCCAAGGCAAGTTCCGCGAGGTCAAGCTGGCCCGCGCGCATGCCGGCAAGCTGGAAAATATCTTCGAAACCATGGGCCAGGACGAGAAGAAGACTCTCAACGTCGTTCTCAAGACCGACGTGCGCGGCTCGCTGGAGGCCCTGCAGGGCGCCTTGGGCGACCTGGGCAACGAAGAAGTGCAGGTGCGCGTAGTCGGCGGCGGCGTCGGTGGCATCACCGAGAGCGATGCCAACTTGGCATTGGCTTCCAATGCCGTGCTGTTCGGCTTCAACGTGCGTGCCGACGCCGGTGCGCGCAAGATCGTCGAGCAGGAAGGTCTGGACCTGCGCTACTACAACGTCATCTACGACATCATTGAGGACGTCAAGAAGGCGCTGTCTGGCATGCTGGGCAGCGAGGTGCGGGAAAACATCCTGGGCATCGCCGAGGTGCGCGACGTGTTCCGCTCGCCGAAGTTTGGCGCTATCGCCGGCTGCATGGTGGTCGAGGGCAATGTCCATCGCAACCGCCCGATCCGCGTACTGCGCGACGACGTGGTGATCTTCGAGGGCGAACTGGAGTCTCTGCGCCGCTTCAAGGACGATGTGTCCGAAGTGCGGGCTGGCATGGAGTGCGGTATCGGCGTGAAGAGCTACAACGACGTCAGAGTCGGCGATAAGATCGAAGTGTTCGAGAAGGTCCAGGTGGCGCGCTCGCTCTGACGCGCGCACAAGCACGAAGCTGGAAGCATGAAGCTGGAGGCCAGAAGGCTTCCGGTTTTCGGCTTCCAGCTTTTGGCTTATGAGAGAAGCGAAATATGGCCAAAGATTATAGTCGCACCCAGCGCATTGGCGATCAGATGCAGCGCGAGCTGTCCCTGCTGATCCAGCGCGAGATCAAGGACCCGCGCCTCGGCATGGTCACCATTACCGCTGTCGAGGTCGCTCGCGATCTGTCTCATGCCAAAGTGTTCATCACCGTCATGGGCAAGGAGGACAGCGCGGAGGAAATCAAGCGGAACCTTGAGATCCTTAATGAGGCGGCCGGCTTCCTGCGCATGCAACTGGGCAGGTCGATGAAGCTGCGCACTGTGCCGCAGTTGCATTTCACCTACGACGTGAGCATTCGTCGGGGTGTCGAGCTGTCTGCGCTGATCGAGCGTGCGGTGGCCGAAGACCGCCTGCATCCCGGCAAGGATGAGGAGTGAGGCGTGGCTCAGGTCAAACGTATCCGCCGCAAGGTCGACGGCATCCTGATACTCGACAAACCTCGCGAACTGACCTCCAACGCCGCGTTGCAGAAGGTTCGTTGGCTGCTGAACGCAGAGAAGGCCGGCCATACCGGCAGTCTCGACCCGCTGGCCACCGGCGTGTTGCCGCTGTGCTTCGGCGAGGCGACCAAGTTTTCCCAATACCTGCTGGAGGCCGACAAGGGCTACGAAACCCTGATGCATCTCGGGGTGAGTACCACCACCGGGGATGCCGAGGGCGAGGTGCTCGAACGGCGCGATGTGCGGTTGGAGCGCGATGTGCTAGAGGCGGTGCTGGCCGACTTCCGTGGTGAGATCAGCCAGGTTCCGCCCATGTACTCGGCACTCAAGCGCGACGGGCAGCCCCTCTATAAGCTGGCCAGGGCCGGTGAGGTAGTGGAGCGCGAGGCGCGTTCTGTTACTATTGCGCGCCTGGATTTGCTGGCTTTCGAGCCGCCGTTCGCACGGCTGGCAGTGGCCTGTAGCAAGGGCACCTATATTCGTTCCCTGGTCGAGGACATTGGCCAGCGGCTCGGGGTCGGGGCGCATGTCGCGGAGTTGCGCCGGACTCAGGCCGGCCCCTTCGGCTTGGCCCAGACGGTCAGCCTCGAAGCCCTGGAGCAGGCCCATGCCGAAGGTGGCAATGCGGCGCTGGACCGCTTCCTGCTGCCGTCGGACAGCGGTCTGGAGCACTGGCCCGCGCTGCAGCTCTCCGAACACAGCAGCTACTACTGGCTGCACGGGCAGCCGGTGCGTGCACCCGAAGCGCCGAGGTTCGGCATGGTGCGGGTGCAGGATCACACGGGTCGCTTCATCGGTATCGGTGAAGTGAGCGACGACGGGCGCATCGCGCCGCGTCGACTGATTCGGTCGGAATGACCGATGCGAGGGTGGCTGTCGGCAGGCACGGTCATTCCTTTTCTACTCAACACGGGAGATGTCCCGGCCTGTTCACTCTAGGAGCCCATCATGGCACTGAGCGTCGAAGAAAAAGCCCAGATCGTCAACGAGTACAAGCAAGCTGAAGGCGATACCGGTTCCCCGGAAGTGCAGGTTGCCCTGCTGACCTTCAACATCAACAAGCTGCAGGATCACTTCAAGGCCAACGGCAAGGACCACCACTCCCGTCGTGGCCTGATCCGCATGGTCAACCAGCGCCGCAAGCTGCTGGACTACCTGAAGGGTAAGGACACCACTCGTTACAGCGCCCTGATCGGTCGCCTGGGGCTGCGTCGCTAAGGCGCGCGCCAAGCTGGAAGCGGGAGGCTGGAAGTGAGACATCGTGCTTGCTTCCAGCCTTTTGCTTTCAGCTTCCCCCTTTTCAGGAAGCCCTCCGGGTCCGACTCCCGCCTTCCTGAGGATTTCCCCCGAGCAACAAAGAGAAGGAAAATACCGTGAATCCGGTTATCAAGACATTCCAGTTCGGCCAGTCGACCGTCACTCTGGAAACCGGCCGCATTGCCCGCCAGGCTTCCGGTGCGGTGATGGTCACCGTCGATGAGGACGTGACCGTACTGGTCACCGTGGTCGGCGCCAAGCAGGCCGATCCGGGCAAGGGTTTCTTCCCGCTGTCCGTGCACTATCAAGAGAAGACCTACGCCGCCGGCCGCATTCCGGGTGGCTTCTTCAAGCGCGAAGGCCGTCCGAGCGAGAAGGAAACCCTGACCTCGCGCCTGATCGACCGGCCGATCCGCCCGCTGTTCCCGGAAGGCTTCATGAACGAGGTGCAGGTGATCTGCACCGTGCTTTCCACCAGCAAGAAGACCGATCCGGACATCGCTTCGATGATCGGTACCTCTGCTGCCCTGGCGGTCTCCGGGATTCCCTTCAACGGCCCGATCGGCGCCGCCCGCGTGGGCTACCACGAGGAGACCGGCTACCTGCTGAACCCCACCTACGAGCAACTCAAGGCCTCGCGCCTGGACATGGTGGTGGCCGGTACCGAATCCGCCGTGCTGATGGTCGAGTCCGAAGCCGAGGAGCTGACCGAGGACCAGATGCTGGGCGCCGTGCTGTACGCCCACGAGGAGTGCCAGGCGGTGATCCGGGCGATCAAGGAATTCGCCGCCGAGGCTGCCCATCCGGCCTGGAACTGGGCACCGCCGACCGAACCGAGCGCGCTGCTCGAGGCCATTCGCGCCGGGTTCGGCGAGGCGATCTCGCAGGCCTATACCATTACCGTCAAGCAAGAGCGCTACAACCGCCTCGACGAGCTGCGCGGCCAGACTGTGGCCAGCCTGGCCGGCGAAGCCGAAGGCCAGCCATCCGTCGGCGAGGTCAAGGATGCCTTCGGCCTGATCGAATACCGCACCGTGCGCGAGAACATCGTCGACGGCAAGCCGCGCATCGACGGTCGCGACAACCGCACCGTGCGCCCGCTGAAGATCGAGGTCGGCGTGTTGCCGAAGACCCACGGTTCGGCCCTCTTCACCCGTGGTGAGACCCAGGCGCTGGTGGTGGCCACCCTGGGTACCGCGCGCGATGCCCAGGTGCTCGACACTTTGGAAGGCGAGCGCAAGGACAGCTTCATGCTGCACTACAACTTCCCGCCGTTCTCGGTGGGCGAGTGCGGCCGTATGGGCAGTGCCGGCCGTCGCGAGATCGGCCACGGTCGTCTGGCCCGCCGCGGCGTGCAGGCCATGCTGCCGAAGGGCGACGAGTTCCCCTACACCGTGCGCGTGGTTTCGGAAATCACCGAGTCCAACGGTTCCAGCTCCATGGCGTCGGTCTGCGGCGCCTCCCTGGCGCTGATGGATGCCGGCGTGCCGATGAAGGCTCCGGTGGCCGGTATCGCCATGGGTCTGGTCAAGGAAGGCGAGAAGTTCGCCGTGCTGACCGACATCCTCGGCGACGAGGACCACCTGGGCGACATGGACTTCAAGGTGGCCGGTACCGCCAAGGGCGTCACTGCGCTGCAGATGGACATCAAGATCCAGGGCATCACCGAGGAGATCATGGAGATCGCCCTGAACCAGGCGCTGGAAGCCCGCCTGAACATCCTCGGCCAGATGAGCCAGGTGATCGCCCAGTCGCGCAGCGAACTGTCGGCCAACGCCCCGACCATGCTGGCGATGAAGATCGACCAGGACAAGATTCGCGACGTGATCGGCAAGGGCGGTGCCACCATCCGCGCCATCTGCGAGGAGACCAAGGCCTCGATCGATATCGAGGACGACGGCTCGATCAAGATCTTCGGCGAGACCAAGGAGGCTGCCGAGGCAGCCAAGCAGCGCGTGCTGGGCATCACGGCGGAAGCCGAGATCGGCAAGATCTACGTCGGCAAGGTCGAGCGCATCGTCGACTTCGGCGCCTTCGTCAACATCCTGCCGGGCAAGGACGGTCTGGTGCATATCTCGCAGATCAGCGACCAGCGCATCGAGAAGGTCACCGACGTGCTCAAGGAAGGCCAGGAAGTGAAAGTGCTGGTGCTCGACGTGGATAACCGAGGCCGCATCAAGCTGTCGATCAAGGACGTCGCCGCCGCCGAGGCTTCCGGCGTTTGACGCCGAAATATCCGGCTGGTAAAGGAGAGGGCCCTGCGGGGCCCTCTTTCGTTTGGGTACGGGATCGCCCGTCCCGCTCATGATGGAAGCCCCCGTCGCCGAAGGCTCACCGGCCCGGCTATTCGCTGGCCAGTTGCAGCGGGACGCCGACGCGCGCGCCGGCCGGCGCCTCGCTGACGCTGACATCCAACTGGTAGATGCGCTGGTCGTCCAGGCCGCCCCGCTCGACCAGGTAGGCCTTGATGCTGGCGGCACGCGCCTGGGCCAGTTGGCGGAGCAGCAGCATGCTGTCATCCCAGGAAGCCAGCACGGCTTCGCGCAGCCTGGCGGCGCGAAGCGCCTGGTCCAACCCACTCCATTCCGTCGGCGGCTGATGCTTCAGGCGGCTGCGGTAGATGCCTTCCAGCAGCGGCCCTTTCTCTTCCTCGGGAACCTTCAGTCCCTCGGCGCTGGCCGGCACGCGCTCGCCCCGCTCTTGCAGGAGGCGGTAGTAGCCGTTCCGGTATTCGCGCTCCAGGCGCTGCTCCGCCAGCAGGGGGCCGTCGCTGGCCTGGGCGCTCATGCCTTCGACTTCCAGGCGCAACTGCGGCCGTTCCTTCAGGGCCTTGCCGAGGGTATCCAGGTTGCGCTGTGCGGTGGCATCCAGTGCGCTGCTGCCCGGACTGAACTCGACCTGGCTGAGATCGGCCTCGCCGCTGCCGAGCAGCCCGGCAATGAACTTGAACGGCGCCTGTGCCGTGCGCATCACCAGGTTGCGCAGGGTCTGCCAGACGATGGGCATGACCCTGAATTCTGGGTTGTTCAAGTCGCCTTTGACCGGCAGGTCGATGGCAATCCGCCCCTGGCTGTCTTTCAGCAGGGCCACTGCCAGGCGGATCGGCAGGTCCACCGCGTCCGGACTGTCGACTCGCTCGCCCAGTTGCAGCTGCTCCAGAACCAGGCTGTTCTCGGCATTCAACTGGCCCTTCTCGATGCGGTAGTGCAGGTCCAGGTTGAGCCGCCCCTTGCGGATGCGGTAGCCGGCGAACTTGCCGGAGTAGGGGGTCAGGGTGGTCAGCTCGACGTGCTGGAAGCGGGTCGCGATATCCAGGCTTTCGAGCGGATCGAAGGGGTTCAGGCTGCCCTTGATGCTGACTGGTGCGTAGCGGTCCACCCGGCCCTTGACGTCCACCGTGGCCGGCTTCGGCTGGCGGTTGTCCAGGCTGCCGATGCGCCCGTTGAGCTGCTGGATGGTGGTAGCGAAGTTGGGCTTCAGGCTGAAGTCGGCGAAGTTGGCCGAACCGTCTTTGATCTCCACTGCGCCGACGTGGATGCCCAGCGGTGGGGCGGGCGGTTGCTTTGCCGCGCGGATGTGCGGCGCCTGTGCTGGCTGGCTTTGCCCCTGGGCGATCAGCAGCTCGCTGACGTTGGTGCTCAGGTTCTCGTTGACGATGAAGCGGGCATAGGGCTGTTCGAGCACGATATGCTCGATGTCCAGCCGTTCGCCATGACGGTAGCTGAGATTCTCGAGGGTCAGCTGTCGCCACTTGACGAAGTCGCGGTTCTTCAGGGTATCGAGGGTGTGCAGCTGTTTGACGGCGGCGCGGCCGTCGACCTGCAGGGCCAGCCGTTCGCCGCCCTTCAGGCCGATCTTCAGGCTGCTGTCGAGTTGCCCGCTGCGTAGTTCCAGGCGGATGAAGGGGGCGATGTAGGCCTGCGCCGGGCGCAGGTCCAGATCGCGGCTGTCGATCTGCAGTTGTGCGGCAAGCGGGCTCAGGCGTACCTGGCCGGCGGCTTCGAGCCGTCCTTGCCGGCCGATGCCGCTGTTCAGCTCGAGGCGGAAGGGGGTCTGGCCGAGGCTGTCGAAGTCGCGCAGGACCAGATCCAGCGGGCCGACCTGCAGCTCCACGTTCCGCGCCGGCACCCGGTCGGCCAGATGCACTCGGCTGCCGCGCAGCCGGGCATCCGCCAGCAGGATCTGCCAGGACTTGCCGGGCGCTTTGTCGGGTTTATCGGGCTTTGTGGCCTTCACGTCGCTGGCGCCGGCACGGCCGCCCGGCGGTTGTCCCGCGCTGCGGGGGGCGAAGAGTTTCTGCCAGTCCAGCGTGCCGTCGGCCTCGCGGGCCGCCCAGGTTTCCAGTCCCTGGACCTGCAGCTGGCCGATCGAGACCTGGCGTTTGGCCAGATCCAGCGAAGCTTGGCCGAGTTCCAGGCTCTGCAGGCGCGCCAGGGGCCGTCCGTCCGGTGTCGCGAGGGCGAATGGAGCGAGCTTGAGGGCGGCGTTCTGCAGTTGCAGCCGGAGGCTGTCCGTCAGCTCCAGCCGGTAGTCGCTGCTCAGGCTGAGCGTACCGTCTTCCAGCACCAGGGGCGCAGCATCCCGCACGTAGGGCCACCAGGGGCGCAGGCCGGCCTGGTCGATGCCCAGCTTGCCGCTGGAGCGCAGCGGCACCAAGCTGAGCTGTCCGCTCCAGGCGATCCGTCCGACGTGCTTGCCGCTGGCCTGCAGGCTCAGCTCGGCGGTGTCGTTCGGCAGGGTGCCGAGATGATGCACGTCGAGGTTAAGGGCGTCGTAGCGGACCTCGACCGGCTCGCTCGGCCGCCGGTCCTGGAAATGCACCTGGCCGCCGCTCAGCAGGAAGCGGTCGAGGTGTAGCGGAAAGGGGGCCCCGGCAGGCCCTTCCTTCTTCGCAGGGGCGGGCGCCGGGAGCTTGAATAGACGGGCGAGGTTGAGCCCGCCCTGCTGGTCGAACAGCACGGCCACCTGCGGGCGTTCCAGACGCATCTCGGCAAGGTGCAGGTGATTGCGCCACAGGCTGTCCCAGTGCAGCTTGCCGTACAGGCGTTCGAAAGCCAACTGCTCGCTGCCCGCCTCGCCGAGGCGCAACCGGTGTAGGGTCAGTTCCAGGGTAAAGGGATTGAACTCCAGACGTTCGAGCCTGGCCGGCTGGGTGACGAAGCGGGGCAGTTGCCGGTTGATCGCCTGCAGGGCGACGCCGGGGAGAACAAGGAAGCCAAGCAGGCTGTAGAGAGCGGGCGCGATTGCCAGGGTGGCGAGGGCGGGTTTCAGTCCTTTGGGCATGGGGGAACATCTTTTTTCCGGCAATACATGGCTCGCAGTATGGCACGGGAGGGATGTTCCCCGAAGCCGACCCGGCCGCGCTGCGTGCTGCTCGGCGCAGGCAGGGCACCCGCCTGCGCCCTGCCTGCCTCAGCGGTTCAGGCGGCGGTCGATCAGCTCCTGGAGCACCGAGGGATCGGAGAGCGTCGAGGTGTCGCCCATGTTGTCCAGTTCGTTGCAGGCGATCTTGCGCAGGATGCGCCGCATGATCTTGCCCGAGCGGGTCTTCGGCAGGCGCGGCGCCCATTGCAGGAACTCCGGCTTGGCGAAGCCGCCGATCTCCCGGCTGACCAGGGCGATCAGTTCCTGCTTGAGCGCATCGTCGGGCTGGCGGCCGGTCACCAGGGTGACGAAGGCGTAGATGCACTGGCCCTTGACGTCGTGCGGGCAGCCGACCACGGCGGCTTCGGCGACGCCATCGTGGAGCACCAGGGCGCTTTCCACTTCGGCGGTGCCGATGCGGTGGCCCGACACGTTGATCACGTCGTCGACCCGGCCGGTGATCCAGTAGTAGCCGTCCTCGTCCCGGCGCGCGCCGTCGCCGGTGAAGTAGTAGCCGGGGTAGGGCTTGAAGTAGGTGTCGATCAGCCGCTGGTGATCGCCGTAGATGCTGCGGATCTGGCTCGGCCAACTGCCCTTGATCGCCAGCACGCCGGCACCGGGGCCTTCGATCTCCTGACCCTTGTCGTCGAGCAGTACCGGCTGCACGCCAAAGAACGGACGGGTTGCCGAACCGGGCTTGAGCAGGGTGGCGCCGGGCAGCGGGGTGATCATGATGGCGCCGGTCTCGGTCTGCCACCAGGTGTCGACGATCGGGCAGCGGCTCTCGCCGACCACATGATAGTACCACTCCCAGGCTTCGGGGTTGATCGGCTCGCCCACCGAGCCGAGCAGGCGCAGGCTGGCGCGCGAGGTCTTCTTGACCGGGCCTTCGCCGTCGCGCATCAGCGAGCGTAGCGCGGTGGGGGCGGTATAGAAGATGTTCACCCGGTGCTTGTCGACCACCTGCCAGAAGCGCGAGGCGTCCGGGTAGTTCGGCACGCCCTCGAAGATCAGGGTGGTGGCGCCGTTGGCCAGCGGGCCGTAGACGATGTAGCTGTGCCCGGTGACCCAGCCGATGTCGGCGCTGCACCAGTAGATGTCGCCGTCGTGGTAGTCGAACACGTACCTGTGGGTCATCGCCGCCTGCAGCAGGTAGCCACCGGTGCTGTGCAGCACGCCCTTGGGCTTGCCGGTGCTGCCCGAGGTGTAGAGGATGAACAGCGGGGCCTCGGCGTCCATCGGCTCGGCCGGACAGTCGCTGCTGCAGCCCGCGGCCTCGTGGTACCAGAGGTCGCGCCCGGCGTCCCAGTCGACGGCACCCCCGGTGCGGCGTACCACCAGCATGCTGGAGACGTTCGGGCAGCTCTTCAGGGCCTGATCGGCGTTGCGTTTGAGGGGGACGGCCTTGCCGCCGCGCAGGCTTTCGTCGGCGGTGATCAGCAGGCGGCAGTCGGCGTCGAGGATGCGGTCGCGCAGCGCCTCCGGGGAGAAGCCGGCGAACACCACCGAATGGATGGCGCCGATGCGGGTGCAGGCGAGCATGGCGTAGGCGGCTTCGGGAATCATCGGTAGGTAGATGCAGACGCGGTCGCCCTTGCCGATACCGCGACTTTTCAGCAGGTTGGCCAGGCGGCAGACCTGTTCGTGCAACTGGCGGTAGGTGATTCGCGCGGAGTCGGCAGGGTTGTCGCCCTCCCAGATGATCGCCACCTGATCGCCGCGCCGCTCCAGATGGCGGTCGATGCAGTTGTGGGCGACGTTCAGCCGGCCGCCCTCGAACCAACGGGTCTGGCCTTTGAGCATGTCCCCGCGGTGGACGCTCTGCCAGGGGCTGAACCAGTCGAGGAAGGTGCTGGCCTGTTCGGCCCAGAAGCTCTCCGGTTGCTCGACCGATTGCCGGTACAGGCGCAGGTAGTCGTCATTGTTCAGCCAGCTGTGCTGGCGCAGCGCGTCGCTGACGGGATGGTTGGCGATCTCGAACATGGCGGTTCCTTGTTGTTGTCTGTCCGCGGGTGTTCGTAAGCGTGGACCGACAGGTCGCCGGGTTCAAGTCTGCCAAGAGGGTGGGAAGAGGAGGGCGCAGGCCGGGCAGGGCTTGCGCCGGCCTGGCTCAGCCGCGGTGACGGCCGCGGAAGTAGTCGATCAGGCCCTGGGTCGAGGCATCCTCGGCCGGCGCCTCGTCGCAGCCGGTCAGGCGCTGGTAGACGGTCTTGCCGAGCTCCTTGCCGAGTTCGACGCCCCACTGGTCGAAGGCGTTGATGCCCCAGACGACGCTCTGCACGAAGACCTTGTGCTCGTAGAGCGCGACCAGCGCACCGAGGCGCCGCGGGCTGACGCGCTCCATCACCAGGGTGTTGCTCGGCCGGTTGCCGGGGATCACCTTGTGCGGCGCCAGGCGCTTCACTTCCGCGTCCGGCAGGCCCTTGGCGTGCAGCTCGGCCTCGGCCTCGGCGCGGGTCTTGCCGCACATCAGTGCCTGGCTCTGCGACAGGCAGTTGGCGTACAGCCACTGGTGGTGGTCGGCGACCGGGTTGTGGCTGACCACCGGCACGATGAAGTCCGCCGGAATCAGCAGGGTGCCCTGGTGCAGCAACTGGTGGTAGGCGTGCTGGCCGTTGCAGCCGACGCCGCCCCAGATCACTGGGCCGGTGTCGCTGGATACCGGACTGCCGTCCTGGCGCACGCTCTTGCCGTTGGATTCCATGTCCAGCTGCTGCAGGTGCTGGGTGATGTTCCGCAGGTAGTGGTCGTAGGGCAGGATGGCGTGGCTCTGCGCGCCCCAGAAGTTGCCGTACCAGACGCCGAGCAGGGCGAGCAGCACCGGCATGTTGCTTTCGAAGGGGGCGTTCTGGAAGTGCTGATCCATGCTGTAGGCGCCGGAGAGCAGGTCCTTGAAGTTGGCCATGCCGATGGCCAGGGCGATCGGCAGGCCGATCGCCGACCACAGGGAGTAGCGTCCGCCGACCCAGTCCCACATCGGGAAGATGTTCTCCTCGCGGATGCCGAAGGTCACCGCCGCCGCGACGTTGCTGGAGACGGCGATGAAGTGGCGGTGCAGCTCGCTTTCCGTGCCGCCCTGGGCCAGGTACCAAGTGCGTGCGGCCTGGGCATTCTTCAGGGTTTCCAGGGTGCCGAAGGATTTGCTGGAGACGATGAACAGGGTGGTTTCGGCGCGCAGATGGCTGGACAGTTCGTGGAACTCGCTGCCGTCGATGTTCGCCAGGTAATGGCAGCGGACGCCGCGCTGGGCGAACGGCAGCAAGGCTTCGGAAACCAGCTGAGGTCCCAGGAAGGAGCCGCCGATGCCGATGTTCACCACGTCGGTGATGGGCTTTTCCGAATAGCCGCGCCACAGTCCGTCATGGATGCGCCCGACCAGTTCGGTCATCTGGTTGAGCACCCGGTGTACCTGGGGAATCAGGTTCGCGCCGTCGACCACCAGACGGTCGCCAACCGGGCGGCGCAGCGCGGTGTGCAGTGCCGGACGGCCCTCCGAGGCGTTCACCGTCTCGCCGTCGAACAGCGCACGGATGGCCCTTTCCAGCCCGGCTTCCCGCGCCAGGCGCATCAGCAGGTCGCGGGTTTCGTGGGTCAGCAGGTTCTTCGAGTAGTCGAGAAACAGGCCGCTGCTGCTCAGGGAAAACTGCTTGAAGCGCTGTGGGTCGCTCTGGAAGGCCTCGCGCATGCTGAAGGACTGCATGGCGTGGCGATGCTGGCGCAGCACCTCCCACGAGGCCTGGGTCGTCATATCGAGAGGTTGCTGGTAGTGCGACATGGGATTCTGCTTCCTTTGAATCTGTTCGGATAGCAAAAAGCCCGGAGCATGCCGGGCTTTTCGGGGAGACGCTTGCGGCGGACGTTGCCAAAGCGGGAGGTCCGGGAGCTGGCGCGGGGCGATTCAGGCGACCTGGACCGGGATCGCGTTGCTGGTATGGCTGAGCACGTTGCCGGGCGCCATGTAGAGCATGCGCGGCTTGTGGCTGGCCAGCTCCGTCTCGCTGTAGTGGGCATAGGCGCAGATGATAACGCGGTCGCCCTTCTGAGCTTTGTGCGCGGCTGCACCGTTTACCGAGATCATCTTCGAGCCGTCTTCGGCGCGGATCGCATAGGTGGTGAAGCGCTCGCCGTTGTCGACGTTGTAGATCTGGATCTGTTCGTACTCGCGGATGCCTGCCAGATCCAGCCATTCCCCATCGATGGCGCAGGAGCCTTCATAATCGAGTACCGAGTGGGTCACCTCGGCACGGTGCAATTTGGCCTTGAGCATGATGGCATGCATGGCGATTCCTCTTCAGGTTCCACAAGCGGCGGCCGAGTTTGCCTCAACCGCATAGGGTGATCAAGAAAACGGCCCGTCAGACCTTAGTCGTTCAGTCGCCGGCGATGTCGACACTCAGGTTGTCGATCAGGCGGGTATTGCCCAGGTAGGCGGCGCCGAGCACCACCAGGCGGCGGTCCTTGGCGTTCGCCGGGCGCAGGCTGGTGGCTTCGCGGATTTCCAGGTAATCCGGGCGGAAGCCGGCTTGCTGCAGCGCTTCCCGTCCCCGGGCGCAGAGCCCGGCGAAGTCCCGCTCGCCGGCCAGGAGGGCGGTACGGGTGTCGCACAGGATGCGGTACAGCGCCGGCGCCACGCCCCGCTGTTCGTCGTTCAGGTAGCCGTTGCGCGAGGACAGCGCCAAGCCATCGGCGGCGCGCACGGTGGGTTCGCCGAAGATCTGGATCGGCATGTTGAGATCGTGCACCAGGGTGCGGATCACCGCCAGCTGCTGGAAGTCCTTCTCGCCGAACAGGGCGATGTCCGGCTGGGCGATGTTGAACAGTTTGGTCACCACGGTGGCGACGCCCTCGAAGTGGCCGGGGCGCGTCGCGCCGCAGAGTCCCTCGGAGACGCCGGGGACGGCGATGCGCGTCTGTCCCTGCATGCCGTCCGGGTACATCTCCTCGACGCCGGGGGCGAACAGCAGGTTGCAACCGCCTCCGAGCAGCTTTTCCTGGTCGGCGGCGAGGGTGCGCGGATACTTGTCCAGATCCTCGGCGGGGCCAAACTGCAGGGGGTTGACGAAGATGCTGGCGACCACGAAGTCGGCACGCTGGCGAGCTTTTTCCACCAGGGCGATATGGCCAGCGTGCAGGTTGCCCATGGTCGGCACCAGGGCGATGCGCTTGCCTTCGCTGCGGGCGTGGGCGATGGCGGCGCGCAGTTCGCGGACGGTCTTGAGGGTGATCATGCGGAAAATCCGTGTTCGGCTGCGGGGAATTCGCCTTGCTTGACCGCCCTGACGTAGGCGGCAAAGGCCGCCTGGATGCTCTCCTGGCCGGCCATGAAGTTTTTCACGAACTTCGGCGTGCGGCCGCTCAGGGACAGGCCGAGCAGGTCGTGCATGACCAGCACCTGGCCGTCGGTGGCGGCACCGGCACCGATGCCGATGACCGGGACTCCGGCCACCTGGGTGATCTGCTCCGCCAGCGGGCTGGGCACGCATTCCAGCAGCAGCATGGCCGCGCCGGCCCGCTCCAGGGCCTCGGCGTCGGCGCGCAGCTGGCGTGCCCGGCCCTCGTCGCGACCCTGAACCTTGTAGCCGCCGAACAGGTTCACCGACTGCGGGGTCAGGCCCAGATGCACGCACGCGGGGATGCCGTTCTCGGCCAGGCGCGTCACGGTCTCGCCCAGCCAGGCGCCGCCTTCCAGCTTGACCATGTGGGCGCCGGCGCGCATCAGCGCGGCACTGCTCTCCAGCGCCTGCTCGAGGGTCGCGTAGGCCATGAACGGCAGGTCGGTGACCACCAGGGCGCCACCACGGTTGCCGCGCTTGACGCAGGCGGTGTGGTAGGCCATGTCGGCCACGCTGGTCGGCAGGGTGCTGTCATGACCTTGCAGGACCATGCCGAGGGAGTCGCCGACCAGCAGCACCTCGACGCCGGCCTGGCAGGCGGTCTGGGCGAAGGTGGCGTCATAGCAGGTCAGCATGGCGATCTTTTCGCCGCGCTGCTTGAGGCTTTGCAGGGTGGTCAGGGTTACATCGGGCATGTTCGGTTTCGTCCTGGTCGGCATCGGCGGGCACCGGTGCGGAGCAATGGGAGGCCTATAGTCCAGATGGGGGGGCTTCAAGTCAATTGGTGCTTTGGCCGCCTGGCTCCGGGGCGGCACGGCGGTGCAGCCCCTGCAGTGGGCAGGCCGCGAGCAGTTCGTCGAGCGAGCGGCCATCCGGCAGGCGCAGCCCGGGGGCGATCTCGGCCAGCGGATAGAGCACGAAGGGGCGCTCATGGAGGTGGTAGTGGGGGACGGTCAGGCGCTCTCCGTGCAGCTGGCGGTTGCCGAACAGCAGGATGTCCAGGTCGAGGGTGCGCGGTCCCCAGCGCTCTGCCTTGCGCACCCGGCCCTGCTCCCGCTCGATCGTCTGGAGGGCGTCGAGTAGTTCGAGGGGCTCCAGCGCGCTGTCCAGCGCGGCGACGGCATTCACGTAGTGCGGCTGGTCGGCCGGCCCCAGGGGCTCGCTGTCATAGAAGGAGGACACCGTCACCAGGCGCGTGCGCGGCAGTTCCTGCAGGGCGGCGAGGGCTGCGTGCAGCTGCTCGGCGGGGCCGGCCAGATTGCTGCCCAGGCCGATATAGACGCGCTCCATGCTCAGTCTCCGTTCGCACCCGAGCCGCGTTGCCGGCGCCCGCCACTGCGGCGCCGCTTGCGCGGCGCGCCGCCGGTGTCGTCCTTGCCGGCGAGGGTGCGGATCATGCTGCGCCTTTCGCTGTCGCTGGCCTCCTGGTAGTCGGTCCACCAGTCGCCCAGCCCGCCGGTCTGCTCGCCGGCTTCCTCGCGCAGCAGGAGGAAGTCGTAGCCGGCGCGAAAGCGCGGGTGTTCGAGCAGCAGGTCGGCACGCTTGCCTTGGCGGCGCGGCAGGCGCTCCTGCAGGTCCCAGATTTCCCGGGCGGGCAGGGTGAAGCGCTTGGGAATGGCGGTGCGCCGGCATTGCTCGGTGATCACCAGATGGGCGGCTTCCTGCATCGCCGGGATCGGCGGCATGCCGCGCTCCTGCAGTGCCAGGACCCGTGCCGGCAGGGCCGGCCAGAGCAGGGCGGCGAACAGGAAGGCGGGCGTCACCGTCTTGCCCTGCGCGATGCGTTCGTCGGTGTTGGCCAGCGCCTGGCGAATCAGCCGGCCGACATAGCCCGGGTTGCGCTCCAGGGCTGCCGCGCTGGCGGGAAACAGCGGGGCGAACAGGTCGTGTTCGAGCAGCAGCTCGAAGGTGTCCTCGGCGTAGCCGGACAGGAACAGCTTGAGCACCTCCTCGAACAGGCGGGGCGCGGGAATGTCGCGCAGCAGCGGCGCCAGCCGGGAGATCGGTGCGGCGCTGTGCTTTTCGATGTCGAAGTCGAGCTTGGCGGCGAAGCGTACGGCGCGCAGCATGCGCACCGGGTCTTCCTGGTAGCGTTGCTCGGGATCGCCGATCAGGCGGATCAGATGATTGCGGATGTCGTGCACGCCATGGGCGTAATCGAGGATGCGCTCGCGGGTGACGTCGAAATACAGCGCGTTGATGGTGAAGTCGCGGCGCTGGGCATCCTCCTCCAGGCTGCCGTAGACGTTGTCGCGCAGGATTCGACCGCTTTCGTGGCGCGCCGACAGGTGACTGTCTTCGTCGTCCTCGTCGTCTTCCGGATGGTGGGCGCGAAAGGTGGCGACCTCGATGATTTCCCGGCCGAAATGCACGTGGACCAGCTTGAAGCGGCGGCCGATCACCCGCGCATTGCGGAACTCCGCCCGGACCTGTTCGGGGGTGGCGCTGGTGGCTACGTCGAAGTCCTTCGGCTCGATGTCGAGCAGCAGATCCCGCACGCAGCCGCCGACGACATAGGCCTGGTAGCCGGCATTCTGCAGGCGCTCCACCACGTTGACGGCATGGCGGCTGATGTCGTTGCGACGCAGCGAGTGCTGCTGGCCGCCGAGTACTTCGGGGGTGCTGCGCGGATGGCTGCGGTTCAGGGATAGGCGGAAAGACTTGAACAGCTTCTTCAGCATCGGGGTCACTGCTTGACGGAGTGGTCGGCCAGAATGAGCTTGACCGCGGAATGGCTGCGGATTCTAGCACCGGCGCCGAAGGATGTACGAAGCCGGAGTAGCCGCCGAACGCAGAAAGGGAGCCGAGGCTCCCTTTCCAATCGAAATGCGTTCTTTGTTCTTGTTCTGTTTCCGGGCGTGTTGTTCTTGTTGTATGCCTGTCCCGGTTGGCCTGTAGGCTCCGGGATGGCCCCCAATGGGGAGCCAATAGCAAACGGATTTCTTTGGTCGCTGATGTTGCCTGGGTCGTTCCGACCCACCAGTTCGGGTGCTGCCTGGGGGCAGTTTTGTTGTTCTCGGCCTGGCTGCGGGCTACGCCCGGTGGGCAAAGTATCTACTCCAAAAAAATCGGTTGGCCCCGTCTCCGCGTCGTTGTTTTTGTAAGGCTAGAGTCGTGTCAATCGTTCTTATTCTGAGTGCTGCGTCTTGTTATTGTTGTTGTGCCAGTAATAAGGCAGATCCCGTGCCAGTTTTTAAAAATCCTTATTAAACATATACTTACTTGTTTTGTTCTGAAAGGCAGGGAGCGGATAGTCGACCTTTGGTTACCTGTCGACCCGGTTTCTGTTACCACTTTGGTCGAAGGTAACAGCCGGCCTTCGGCAGGCTGTTACCTGGGCAGGGATCAGGAGCTGCTGGGGGCGCTCGACTTGCGCCGTGGGATGCCGAGGCGCTGGCGACGTTCCCACAGGCACTTGCGGCTGATGCCGAGCTTGCGGGCCAGTTCGGTTTCGGTCATGTGGTCCTGGTGCTCCAGGACGAAGTGCTGGAAGTAGTCCTCCAGCGAGAGATCCTCGGTGGGCTCGTGGCTGGTATTGACATCCGGACCGGGGTGTTCGGCGAAGTCCTCGTCCTCCAGGTCTTCCAGCTCGATGTCGATCCCTAGCAGGTCGGCAGGTATCGACAGGCCTTCGCAGAGGATCACTGCGCGCTCGATGGCGTTTTCCAGTTCGCGCACGTTGCCCGGCCAGGCGTACTGGCGGATGGCTCGCTCGGCCTCGGGGGAGAAGTGCATCTCGCCGCGCTCCATGCGCCGGCTCTGGCGCGTCAGGAAGGCCCGGGCGATTTCCAGGACGTCGCCCTCGCGCTCGCGCAGGGCCGGCAGCTTCAGCGAGATGACGTTGAGCCGGTAGAACAGGTCCTCGCGGAACTGGCCGATCTTGGACAGTCCCTTGAGGTCGCGGTGGGTGGCGGCGATCAGACGGACGTCGACCTTCTGCGACTGCACCGAGCCGACCCGACGGATCTCGCCCTCCTGCAGCACGCGCAGGAGGCGCGCCTGGGCCTCCAGGGGCAGCTCGCCGATCTCGTCGAGGAACAGGGTGCCGCCGTCGGCGGCCTCGACCAGACCGGTGCGCCCGGCGATGGCGCCGGTGAAGGCGCCTTTCTCGTGGCCGAAGAGTTCGGACTCGATCAGGGTTTCCGGAATGGCCGCGCAGTTCACCGAGATCAACGGCGCCTTGGCGCGTTTCGACAGGTTGTGCAGGGCGCGGGCGACCAGCTCCTTGCCGGTGCCGGATTCGCCCTGGATCAACACCGTGGAGTCGGTCGGGGCGACCTTGCGGATCTTGCCGAACAGGTCGCGCATGGCCGGGCAGGAGCCAATGATGCCGATCTCGCCCTCGGCCGGGGCAGGGGCTTGCGCCGCCGGTCCTCCGGAGGCGGCCACCGCTGGCGTCCGGCGGCGCTCGCTGAGGATGCGCGCCACGGCCTGGAGCATCTCGTCGTGGTCGAAGGGCTTGGCGATGTAGTCCATCGCGCCCATCTTCATCGAGTCGACTGCCGAACGCAGGCTGGCATAGCTGGTCATGATCAGCACCGGCGTGCCCTCGGCCAGCCGAATCAGTTCGGTACCGGGCGCGCCGGGCAGGCGCAGGTCGCTGATGACCAGGTCGAAGCCGGGAATGCTGTAGCTGTCCCGGGCTTCCTGCACCGAGCCGGCCTCGCTGACCTGGTACTGGTTGCGTTCCAGCAGGCGGCGCAGGGCGGAACGGATGATGGCTTCGTCTTCGACGATCAGAATGTGTGGCATCGGGCGGGTTCTCTCGACGGTCTCACGGCGCCGGCGGCGTATCGACATGCCGTGGCAGGGTGACCCGGACGCGGGTCCCGCGTTGCCGCTCGGGGTCGGCCGGGCTGTCGATGGTGATTCGGCCATAATGCTCTTCCACGATCGAATAGACCAGTGCAAGGCCGAGGCCGGTCCCTTTGCCGGGGTCCTTGGTGGTGAAGAAGGGTTCGAACAGGCGGCCGACGATGGCTTTGGGAATGCCGCTGCCCTCGTCCTCGGCGATCAGGTCGACGCTGTGTTCCGTGGCCTCGCTGCGCACGCGGATGGTGCCGCCGGGCGGGGAGGCGTCGCGGGCGTTGCTGAGCAGGTTGACCAGCACCTGGACCAGTCGCTGCGGGTCGCCGACCACGCAGTGGGTGGGGTCGCACAGGTTGAGGAACTGCACCTCGATGCTCTCGCGGTTGAGCGACAGCAGGGCGATGGCTTCGCGGGCGATGTCGGCCAGGCATACTTCCTCGCTGGCCTGCTTGTGGCTGCCGGCATGGGCGAAGCTCATCAGCGAGCGGACGATGCGCGTCACCCGTTTGGTCTGGTCGACGATCTGGCTGCTGATCTCGCCCACTTCGGTGTCGCCCTCGCGCTCCTCGCGCAGGTTCTGCGCCAGGCAGGCGATGCCGGTGATCGGGTTGCCGATTTCGTGGGCCACGCCGGCGGCCAGGCGGCCGATGCTGGCCAAGCGTTCGGAATGCACGAGCTTGTTTTCCAGGAGCTGGGTTTCGGTGAGGTCCTCGACCAGCAGGACCAGGCCACTGCTGCCCGGCGCTAGGGGTTCGTCGATCGCCGCCTTGTGCAGGTTGAGCCAGCGCACCTGGCCGTCCAGCGATAACCGCTGCTTGTGCAGGTGCTCGTCGGCGCGCTGGATGAAGCCTTCCAATAGGCCTTTCCAAGGGGCATCGAGGGTCGCCAGGCAGGACCCTATCACGCGCTCGGCGGAAATCCCGGTGAGTTCCTCCATGGCCCGGTTCCACATGAGGATTTCCCGGTCCTTGGACAGCGAGCAGACGCCCATCGGCAGCTCCTGCAGGGTCTGCCGGTGGTAGCGGCGCAGCGCGTCGAGTTCGGCGGCCAGGCCGGTCAGGCGCGAGCGGTAGTCCTCCAGGCGGCTTTCGATGAAGTGGATGTCCTCGGTGACGTAGTCTTCGCTGGCGGTCTTGTAGGGCAGGAAGGTCTCGACGATGTCTTGGGCCACGCTCGGCCCCATCAGGCCGGACAGGTTGGCCTCGATGCGGTCGCGCAGGCGGCGCAGGGCGAAGGGGCGGCTTTCGTCGAACGGCAGGTGCAGGTCGCGCAGGGCCTGCTTGACCTCGCGCTGGGCGATCTTCGCGCCGAGCGGGCGGGCCAGTTGGTCGGCGAACGCCTGGGCGGAGGTGGCCAGCAGTTCGCGGCGCTGCGGCCGGCGCACGTTGTCCACCGCGCAGGCCTCGCCGGCGCTGCGCTCCTCGACGCTCGGTTCGGTGAATATCGACACCAGGGAGAACACCAGCACGTTGGAGGCCAGCGAGGCGATTGCCGCTAGGTGCCAGCCGGTGTCGTCCAGCACGTAGACGAAATTCAGCAGCGGCAGGTGCACGCCCTGTAGGTTGCCCAGCATGGGCAGCATCATGCCGAGCAGCCAGACCGTCATGCCGACCAGCAGGCCGGCGATGAAACCGCGACGGTTGGCAGTTTGCCAGTAGAGCAGCGAGAGCACGCCGGGGAGGAACTGCAGGGTGGCGACGAAGGCGGTGACGCCGAGGTTGGAGAGGTTCTGGCGGGCGTCGAGCAGGCGGTAGAAGGCGTAGCCGGCGGCGATGATGGCGAAGATCAGGGCGCGGCGCGTCCACTTCAGCCAGTTGTAGATGTTGCCCTCGGCCGGCGGCTGGTACAGCGGCAGCACCAGATGGTTGAGGGTCATCCCCGACAGGGCCAGGGTCAGGACGATGATCAGCCCGCTGGAGGCGGACAGGCCGCCGATATAGGCCAGCAGGGTGAGGGGCTCGTTTTTCAGTGCCAGGCCCACGCCCAGGGTGAAGTATTCCGGGCCGGCGGCGACCTCGAGGCGCATGCCGGCCCAGAGAATCAGCGGGACCGCCAGGCTCATCAGCAGGAGGAACAGCGGCAGGCCCCAGCTGGCGCTGGCCAGGTTGCGGGGGTTGAGGTTCTCGGTGAAGGCCATGTGATACATGTGCGGCATGACGATGGCCGAGGCGAAGAACAGCAGCAGCAGGGTGCGCCAGGGGCCTTCCTGCAGCGGGGTATGCAGCGTGCCCAGCACTTCCCGCTGCTGCAGCAGCCAGTCTTCCAGGCCCTGGGGGCCGTCGAAGACGCGGTACAGGGTGTAGATCCCGATGCCGCTAAGGGTCGTCAGCTTGACCAGCGACTCGAAGGCGATGGCACAGACCAGGCCCTGGTGCTTCTCGCGGGTGGCGATGTGCCGCGAGCCGAAGAGGATGGTGAAGAGGATGATCAGGGCGCAGAAGCTCAGCGCCACGCGCTCCTTCACGGGCTCTTGGGTGAGGATGCCCACCGAGTCGGTGACCGCCTGGATCTGCAGGGCCAGCAGCGGCAGCACCGCGACCAGCATGAACAGGGTGGTCAGTGCGCCGGCCCAGGTGCTGCGGAAGCGGAAGGCGAACAAGTCGGCCAGGGACGACAGCTGGTAGGTACGGGTCAGGCGCAGGATCGGATAGAGCAGCACCGGCGCCAGCATGAAGGCGCCGGAGACTCCCAGGTAGCAGGCGAGGAAGCCGTAGCCGTACTGGTAGGCCATGCCGACTGCGCCGTAGAAGGCCCAGGCGCTGGCGTACACGCCAAGGGACAAGGTGTAGACCAGCGGATGGCGGACCACCCGTTGTGGAATCAGGCCCTGCTCGCTGAGCCAGGCGACGCCGAACAGGGCCAGCAGGTAGGCGGCGCTGATCAGCAGCAGTTCACTCAGGCTAAAGCTCATCGGCGTCGGGCTGGCTCTGGAGAATGAAGGTCACCACGATGAGGATCAGCCACAGCAGGTACGGGCGGTACCAGGCGCCGTCGGGGTCGATCCACCAGTCCATGATGGCGGGGGAGAACAGGTAGATTCCCACCACCAGCAGCAGGACCAGCCGATAGATGTACATGGCGTTTCCCTTTGATGGGACGTGAGTACTGCGGATGGTAATGGATGTACGGTCCGGCGCAAACGTGGCGGCGTGCTTTTGCCGGTTGCTCAGTCCAGTGTCGCCTCGGCCAGGGTTCGGCAGTGCGGGATGCGCCCGGCGTCCCAGTGGGCGATGCCCCAGTCGAGCAGTTCCCGCGGGCGGGCTTTGCCCAGCTCGGCCGGTGGGTGCTGGCCGAGGGCGCGCAGGGCGCGCAGCAGCAGCGGTCCGGCCCGTTCGGCGGGCAGCGGGGGCGAGCGGTAGGACTTGCCCAGCTTGTGGCCGTCCGTCTGGACGATCAGCGGTACGTGCAGGTAGCGCGGGCGGGGCAGGCCGAGCAGTTCCTGCAGGTAGAGCTGGCGTGGCGTCGAATCGAGCAGGTCGGCCCCGCGCACCACGTCGGTTACCCCCTGCCAGGCATCGTCGAGGACCACCGCCAACTGATAGGCGTAGAGGCCGTCGCGGCGGCGGATCACGAAGTCGCCGACCTCGCGGCCGAGGTGCTGGGCGAAGGCGCCCTGCACCCGGTCGACGAAGGCGTATTCGCGTTCCGGCACGCGCAGGCGGATGGCGCCGCCGCGGGGCTCCTGCCCGGCGTTCCGGCAGAAGCCCGGGTAGATCCCGGAGAATCCCTCCAGCTGCTTGCGCGAACAGGTGCAGGCATAGGCCAGGCCCTGTTCGAGCAGGCGCTCGACCGCCTCGCCGTAACGTGCGAGACGCTCGCTCTGCCGCACGACAGGCCCGTCCCAAGCGAAACCGTAGTCTTCCAGGGTCTTGAGGATGGCGGCCTGGGCGCCCGGCACCTCGCGGGGCGGATCGAGATCCTCCATACGCAGCAACCAGCGGCCGCCGGCATTGCGTGCATCCAGATAGGACGCCAGAGCGGCGATCAGCGAGCCGAAGTGCAGGTAGCCGCTGGGGGTGGGTGCGAAGCGGCCGACGTAGGGGGAGGGAGATGAGGCGGTCATGCGGTGCTCGGCAGGAGCTGCCGATCGGGGCGGCGGAAGCCGGCCGGAGTGCAGATGCGACGCGGGGCGCCGTGGCGCCCCGGACACCGGATCAGCCGCCGATCTGCTTTTCCTTGATCTCCGCGAGGGTCTTGCAGTCGATGCACAGGGTGGCGGTGGGGCGGGCTTCGAGGCGGCGGATGCCGATCTCCACACCGCAGGAGTCGCACCAGCCGTACTCGTTGTCCTCGATCAGCTGCAGGGTTTCGTCGATCTTCTTGATCAGTTTGCGCTCGCGGTCGCGGGCGCGCAGTTCCAGACTGAACTCCTCTTCCTGGCTGGCCCGATCGGCGGGATCGGGGAAGTTGGCGGCCTCGTCCTGCATGTGGTGCACGGTACGGTCGACCTCCTCCATCAACTCCTGCTTCCATTTATTGAGGATATTGATGAAGTGAGCGCGCATGTTGTCGCTCATGTATTCCTCGCCCGGAGTTTCCGGGTAGGGCTCGAAACCGCGAACCAGTTGGTTGTTCTGCTTTGCTTTGGTGGGCATGGATGACCGCCTCGCTCTCTCTAATCCATACACGCAGGCACTGTTCCCTGCCGACGCCGTCGGCCCTGCGACTGCAAGCGGCCGAACTTACCAGAAGCTATGGGGCTGCGCCACTCTCCGTTGTTGCCAAGGCTGCTGCCAGAGCGGTCCGGTGGGGGTAGAATCCGCCCTCCGCCCCGTCTCGAAGGAAGGCCCGTGGCCATGTCCTACAGTGCGCGCAGTCGTGCCATCGAACCCTTTCACGTCATGGCCCTGCTGGCCCGTGCCAACCAGCTCCAGGCCCTGGGCCACGACGTGATCCACCTGGAGATCGGCGAGCCGGACTTCACCACGGCGACGCCCATCGTCGCCGCAGGGCAGGCGGCACTGGCCGCCGGACATACCCGTTACACCGCTGCGCGCGGCTTGCCGCAGCTGCGCGAAGCCATCGCTCATTTCTATGCACGCCGTTACCGTTTGACTATAGACCCCGAGCGCATTCTGATCACGCCCGGCGGCTCCGGCGCCCTGCTGCTGGCCGCGAGCCTGCTGGTCGATCCGGGCCGGCACTGGCTGCTGGCTGACCCCGGCTATCCCTGCAACCGCCATTTCCTGCGCCTGGTCGAGGGTGGTGCGCAGCTGGTACCGGTGGGGCCGGAGCAACGCTATCAGCTGACTCCGGAGCTGGTGGCGCAGCACTGGATGGCCGAAAGCGTCGGCGCCCTGGTCGCTTCGCCGGCCAACCCCACCGGGACGTTGCTGCGGCGCGCCGAGCTGGCGGCGCTGGCGGCTGCCCTGCGCGCGCGCGGTGGCCATCTGGTGGTCGACGAGATCTACCACGGACTGACCTACGGCGTGGATGCCTCCAGTGTGCTGGAGGTGGACGACGACGCCTTCGTGCTCAACAGTTTTTCGAAGTATTTCGGCATGACCGGCTGGCGGCTCGGCTGGCTAGTCGCGCCGGATGAGGCGGTGCCCGAACTGGAGAAGCTGGCGCAGAACCTCTACATCAGTGCGTCGACGGTGGCCCAGCATGCCGCGCTGGCCTGCTTTTCGGACGAGACCTTGGCCATCCTCGAGGCGCGTCGCGCGGAGTTCGCCCGGCGCCGCGACTACCTGCTGCCGGCCCTGCGCGAGCTGGGCTTCGGCATTGCCGTGGAGCCCGAGGGCGCCTTCTATCTGTATGCCGACATCGGCGCCTTCGGCGGGGACTCCTTCGCCTTCTGCCGGCACTTCCTGGAGAGCGAATTCGTCGCGATCACCCCGGGGATCGATTTCGGTCGCCATCTGGCCGGCCGCCATGTGCGCTTCGCCTATACCCAGAGCCTGCCGCGCCTGGAGCAGGCGGTCGAGCGCATCGCCCGGGGTCTGAGGAGCTGGCAGTCCGATGCAGTTTGACCCGCGGCTGGAGGAGGGGCGCCTGCTGCGCCGTTACAAGCGCTTTCTCGCCGACATCGAGACGCCGGCCGGCGAGCTGCTGTGCATCCACTGTCCGAACACCGGCTCCATGCTCAACTGCATGAAGGAGGGCGGACGCGTCTGGTTCAGCCGCTCGAACGACCCCCGGCGCAAGCTGCCCGGCACCTGGGAGCTGAGCGAAACGCCGCAGGGGCGGTTGGCCTGCGTGAACACCGCGCGGGCCAATCCGCTGGTGGAGGAGGCGTTGCGCGCCGGGCTGATCGTCGAGCTGGCCGGTTTCACCGGGTTGCGCCGGGAGGTGCGCTACGGCATGGAGAACAGCCGGGTGGATTTCTGCCTGGACTATCCGGGCGGGACGGCCTTCGTCGAGGTGAAGAGTGTCACCCTGGGCTTCGCCGACAGCCCGGTTGCGGCCTTCCCCGATGCGCGCACCGAGCGCGGCGCCAAGCACCTGCGCGAACTGGCGGCCCTGGCGCGGCAGGGCGTGCGCGCGGTGCAGCTGTACTGCGTGAATCTGTCCGGCATCGCGGCGGTGCGCCCGGCGGCGGAGATCGATCCGGGCTATGCGCAGGCGCTGCGCGAGGCGGTGGCGGCGGGTGTCGAGGTGCTTGCCTACGGCGCCGAGCTGTCGCCCGCGGCGATCCGCCTGACGCGCCGGCTGGAGGTGTGCCTGTAGGCCCGGCTACAGCCTCACCCAGATACCGGCGGCGTCCTCGCGGCAGTCGATGCGCGGCAGATGCTGCCCGGTACAGGGGCCGGCCACGCATTCGCCATCGTCGATGAGAAACAGCGCGCCGTGGGTGGCGCACTGGATCAGGCTGCCGCTGGGATCGAGGAACTGGTCGGCCTGCCACTCCAGCGGAATGCCGCGGTGCGGGCAGCGGTTGAGGTAGACGAAGACCCGACCGTCCCGGCGGACCGCGAGGAGTTTCCGCCCTTCCAGCCGAAAGCCGCGGCTTTGTCCTTCGCCGAGGTCGTTCCCAGCACAGAGAAACTGCATGGCGCCTCCCGAAAAGCCTGGGATTATCCACGCCGGTAGGCGGCGGCGGAAACCGTGCGCTGGCGGTTGGCCGGGCCGCCTCTTATCCTTGCCGCCACCGTTGCCGCCAGATCCCTTCATGAGCGCCTTCGTCCGCCGCCCCCGTGTCCTGCTGATCGCCCTGAGCCTGTTGCTGTTGCTTGCCTTCTGGCTGTCGCTGGCGCTGGGGCCGCTGCGGCTGCCCCTGGTCGACTCCCTGCTGGCCCTGTTGCGCCTGGCCGGCGTGCCGCTGTCCGGGGCGGGGCTCGAGCAGGCCGAGCTGATCGTCGGGCAGATCCGTCTGCCGCGGGCCCTGCTCGGCCTGGCGGTGGGCAGCGTGCTGGCCCTGAGCGGGGTGGCGATGCAGGCCCTGTTCCGCAACCCGCTGGCCGATCCCGGACTGATCGGGGTGTCCAGCGGTGCGGCGCTGGGCGCGGCGCTGGCGATCGTCGGCGGTTCGCTGCTCGATGCTGGCGCGCCGCCCGAGGCATCGCCCACTCTGCTGTCGGCGAGCGCCTTCGCCGGTGGTCTGGTGGTGACCGCGCTGGTCTACCGGCTGGGGCGGCGCGACGGCCAGACCCGGGTGGCCACCATGCTGCTCGCCGGACTTGCCCTCAGCGCTCTGGCGGGGGCGGCGATCGGCCTGTTCGGCTATCTGGCCGACGATGCCGCGCTGCGCCGGCTGACCTTCTGGAACCTCGGCAGCCTGAGCGGCGCCAGCTACGCCCGGCTCTGGCCGCTGCTGCTGGCGGCCCTCGGCGTGGCGCTCTGGCTGCCGCGTCGGGCCGGGGCGCTGAACGCCCTGTTGCTGGGCGAGTCGGAGGCGCGCCATCTGGGTTTCGAGGTGGAGCGGCTGAAGCGCGAGCTAGTGCTCTGCACGGCCCTGGGCGTGGGCGCGGCGGTGGCGGCGGCGGGGCTGGTCGGCTTCGTCGGCCTGCTGGTGCCGCACCTGCTGCGCCTGCTCTGCGGGCCGGATCATCGGCTGCTGCTGCCGGCAGCCATGCTCGCCGGTGCCAGCCTGCTGCTGTTCGCCGATCTGCTGGCGCGCCTGCTGCTGGCCCCGGCCGAGCTGCCGCTTGGTATCGTCACGGCGCTGCTCGGCGCGCCTTTCTTCCTCTGGCTGCTGCGACGGGAACCGCTCTGATGCTGCAGGCCGAGGGGCTGGCCGTGCAGCGCGGCGGCCGGCAGGTGTTGAGCGGTATCGACCTGGAGCTGCGGCCCGGCGAACTGCTCGGCGTGCTGGGGCCGAACGGGGCGGGCAAGTCCTCGCTGCTGGCGGCGCTGTCCGGCGAGCTGCGCCCGGCGGAGGGCCAGGTCCGCCTGGATGGCCGGCCGCTGGCCGACTGGCGGGGGCCTGAACGGGCGCGCCGGCTGGCGGTGCTGCCGCAGAGTCCGGCGCTGGAGTTCGCCTTTCGCGTCGAGGAGGTGGTCGGCTTCGGTCGTCTGCCCCATGCCAGCGGCAGGCGGCGCGATGCCGAGATCGTCGCCCGAGCACTGGCGGCGGCGGATGCCACGCACCTGAGGGGGCGCAGCTACCTGACCCTGTCCGGCGGCGAGCGCCAGCGGGTCCATCTGGCGCGGGTGCTGGCGCAGCTCTGGCCGGGTGGGGCGCAGCAGGTGCTATTGCTCGACGAGCCGACCTCGATGCTCGACCCCCTGCACCAGCACAGTATCCTGCAGGCGGTGCGGGCGTTTGCCGGGCACGGCACGGCGGTGCTGGCGATACTCCACGACCTGAACCTGGCGGCGCGCTATTGCGACCGCCTGCTGCTGCTGGCCGGCGGTCGCGTGCAGGCGCTCGGCAGTCCCGAGGAGGTCCTGCTTCCCGGGCCGCTGAAGGCGGTCTTCGGTCTCGAGGTGCTGGTGCAGCGCCACCCGGAGCGGGGGCATCCGCTGATCGTGGCGCGCTGAGGAGGATATTCATGCGCTCATTGCTTTTCGTCTGCCTGGTATTGCTGGCGGCCTGCCAGACGCTGCCGCCGTTGCCCGCCTGGCAGGCCGGCGGGGGACGGCAGGGTGCCGAACCCGGCACCATCCGCGACCTGCGCAGCGGCGCGAGCCTGACGCCGGCACAGCTGCTCGAGCGGCTGGCGGCGGCGCCGCGGCTGCTGGTCGGCGAAAAGCACGACAACCCCGATCATCATGCCCTTGAGCTGTGGCTGCTCGAGGCGCTGGCCGGACGGCGGGCGCAGGGCAGTCTGCTGCTGGAGATGCTCGAGCCGGATCAGCAGGCCCGGGTGGCGGCAACCCAGACCGCGTTCGCCGCGGGCGAGGTGCCAGCGGATCTGCCGGTGGCCCTGGTCTGGCGCCAGGGGTGGGACTGGGCGCTGTACGGGCCGCTGCTGCGCCACGCGCTGGCGCAGCCCTATCCGCTTCTGGCGGCCAATCTGGATAGGCAGGAGGTCCGTCGCGTCTATGCCGAGCGGCCGGCGTTGTCCGGCGCCGCCTCGAGCGGCGCGCGGGTGCGCGAGGTTCTGCTCGCGCAGATCGGCGCTTCCCACTGCGGTCAGCTGCCGGAGTCCCAGTGGCCGGCGATGCTCTCGGTTCAGCAGCAGCGCGACCGGCGCATGGCCGAACGCCTGCTGGCCGCGCCGCAGCCGACCCTGTTGCTGGCCGGCACCTACCATGTACGGCGCGATTTGGGCGTGCCCCTGCATCTGGCCGATCTCGGCGGGGCGGCCGGAAGCGTCGTGCTGCTGCTCGCCGAGACCGGGGAGGCGGTGGGTGTGGAGGCCGCCGACTATGTCTGGTACACCCCGGCGACGCCGGCCCGCGACTACTGCGCCGAGATGCGGGCCGCCGACGCGCAGGCAAAAAAAGACCCGGCAGAGCCGGGTCGAAAACCGTAATTAGCCTGATGAGGAGATAACCTGAAGAGTAGCCGCTCTGTCAGTTTACCGCTGATCTCGCGATCAGTTATTCAAATAATAACGCTTCTCATTTATTGGTCAAGCACTGTTCGCAACTTTTTTGTTTGCTGGCTTCTTCGAGCGCCAAGAGGAAGAAGGCGCCCTGTGGGCGCCTTCTTTCGGTGGGGGAGGGGGCTTACAGGCCGGGGAGGCTCTTGCGCATGCGCGCGACCAGTTCGTCGAGGCTGGCGGCGAGGTGGGTGTCGACCCGCCGGCTGCGCTGCTGTTCGGCCTCGGTCAAGACCTCGCGACTGGCCTGCTGCGCCCGGACCACCTCCAGTGTGGCGTCGGAGGGGTCCTTCCCTTCGGCCTGGCGTTCGGCGAGCCATTCGGCGATCAGCGCTTCGGGCGCCTGGCAGTCGACGATCAGGAAGGGCACGCCATGCTCCTCGGCGACCTGCCAGGCGGCCGTGCGCTGGGCCTGCTTCAGGTAGGTGGCGTCGATCACCACCGGAAAGCCGGCCTGCAAGGCACCGGCGGCCAGCCGGTGCAGGTGCGCGTAGGTCGCCTCGCTGGCCTGCGCACTGTAGATGCCGCTCGCCAGCCGGTCCCGCTCGGGGGCCTGCTGCTCGCCGAACAGGCGCTTGCGCTCGACGTCCGAGCGCAGGCGGATGGCGCCGAATTCTTCGGTCAGGCGCTGGGCGACATGGCTCTTGCCGACCGCGGAAACCCCGTGGGTGATGGCCAGGAAGCATGAGGGAATGGCGCTGTAGCGCTCCGCCAGGCTGGCGTAGTTGCGGTACAGCTGGAGAATGGCGACACGCTGCTCGGCGCTCACCTCCTGCGCCAGGCGGAACAGGTTGACCTTGCCGCGCACCATGGCTCGGTAGGCCTTGTAGAAGTTCAGCAGCGGCAGGGCGGCGTAGTCGCCGGTCAGCTCCAGCCAGGCGCTGACGAAGCGTCGGGAAAGTCCCTTGAGGCCACGATCCTCCAGGTCCATGGCGAGGAAGGCGGCGTCGCACATGACGTCGATCAGGCGGAACGGCTCGTTGAACTCGATGCAGTCGAACAGTACGACCTGGCCGTCGAGCAGGGTGGCGTTGCCGAGATGCAGGTCGCCATGGCATTCGCGGATGAAACCGTCCGCCTTGCGTTGTTCGAGCAGCGGCCGCAGGCGTTCGAAGCTGGTTTCCGCCCAGGCTTCGAGGGTATCGAGTTGCTGCAGGTCGGCCGGTTCGGCGAGCAGCGGGCGGATCTGCTCGAAGTTCTGCCGCACCGGGCTCATCACCGCCTCCGCGCTGCCCAGCGGATGGTCCGCCGGCACCTTCGGCGCGTGCAGGTGGAAGCGGGCGATCCGTTCGGCCAGGGCATCGATATGTTCGGGGGCGAGCTCGCCGTGGATCTGGATCTCGCCGAGCAACTGGCTCTGCGGGAACTGGCGCATCTTCACCGCGTATTCGATGACCGGACCTTCACCGGCCAGCTGCGGCGCGCTCTCGCTGCCGGTGATCGGCAACACGTCCAGGTAGAGGTCCTGGGTCAGGCGCTGGTTCAGGCGCACTTCCTCCTCGCAGAAGTGCTTGCGCGCCGCCAGCCCGGTGAAGTCGAGGAAGCCGAAGTCGACGGCCTTCTTGAACTTGTAGGCGTAGGGGCCGGTGAGCAGGACCCAGGAAATGTGGGTCTCGATGACCTTGAACTCAGTCACCGCGTGCGGGTAGAGCGCGGGGTTCTGCAGGGCGTTGATCAGGGCTTGGCTCACGGTCAGTCCTTGCTGGGAAGTCTGGGCGAAGGCTCGCATTATGGCCGCTGGTGCCGCCCCTGCAAACCGCTGGGCTGCGCTATCGAGGGTGGGCAAAGTGCGTATAATGCGCCGCCATGACACGTACCCGCTCCCCTCAATCGCACTCTCCCCGCCGCTTCGGCGCACTCCGTTCCTGGCTAGGTTGGACCGTCAAGCTCTCTCTGGTCGGTCTGGTGGTGCTGGCTGGTTTTGCCGTCTATCTCGATGCCGTGGTGCAGGAGAAATTCTCCGGCAAGCGCTGGACGCTCCCGGCCAAGGTCTATGCCCGGCCGCTGGAGCTGTTCTCCGGCCTCAAGCTGTCGAAGCAGGACTTCCTCACCGAGCTGGATGCCCTCGGCTACCGCCGCGAGGCCGTCGCCGGACCCGGCTCGGCGGCTGTGTCCGGCAATACCGTCGAGCTGCATACCCGCGGCTTCCGCTTCTACGAGGGCGATGAGCCGGCCCGAGCGATCCGCGTGCGTTTCTCCGGCGACTACGTCGCCGGGCTGAGTGGTGCCGACGGTGGCGATCTGGCCGTCGTGCGGATGGAGCCGCTGCTGATCGGCGGCCTGTATCCGGCGCACAACGAGGACCGCATCCTGGTCCAGCGCAACGAGCTGCCGCCCTATCTGGTGGAAACCCTGGTGGCGGTGGAGGATCGCGAGTTCTTCAGCCATTTCGGGGTGTCGCCGAAATCCATCGCCCGCGCCCTGTGGGTCAATGCCGCGGCGGGCGGGGTGGTCCAGGGCGGCAGTACGCTGACCCAGCAGCTGGTGAAGAACTTCTACCTGAGCAACGAGCGCAGTCTGGTGCGCAAGGCTACCGAGGCCATGATGGCCGTGCTGCTGGAGCTGCACTACGACAAGGACGAGATTCTCGAGGCTTACCTCAACGAGGTGTTCCTGGGGCAGGACGGCAATCGCGCGGTGCACGGCTTCGGCCTGGCCAGCCAGTATTTCTTCGGCCAGCCGCTGGCGGAACTCCAGCTGCATCAGGTTGCCCTGCTGGTGGGTATGGTCAAGGGGCCCACCTACTACAACCCGCGGCGCAACCCCGAACGGGCCCTGACGCGGCGCAACCTGGTGCTCGACCTGCTGGCCGAGCAGGGGGTGCTCGATGCCGAACAGGCCGCCGCCGCCAAGCAGAAGCCGCTCGGCGTCACCAGTCGCGGCAGCCTGGCCAACAGTTCTCATCCGGCGTTCCTCGATCTGGTCAAGCGCCAGTTGCGCGAGGATTACCAGGAGGCCGACCTCACCGAGGAAGGGCTGCGTATCTTCACCAGTTTCGACCCGATTCTGCAGAACAAGGCCGAGGCCGCGGTGCACGATACCTTCAAGCGCATCGGCAAGGGGGGCGATCCGGTCGAGGCGTCGATGGTGGTGAGCAACCCGGAGACTGGCGAGGTGCTGGCCCTGCTCGGTAGCCGGCAGCCGCGCTTCGCGGGCTTCAACCGGGCGCTGGATGCGGTGCGGCCGATCGGTTCGCTGATCAAGCCGGCGATCTATCTCACCGCGCTGGAGCGGCCCAGTCAGTACACCCTGACCAGTTGGCTGGCGGATGTACCCTTCTCGGTGAAGGGGCAGGATGGCCAGGTCTGGCGGCCGGAGAACTACGACCACCAGGCCCATGGCGACATCTATCTCTATCAGGGGCTGGTCAACTCCTACAACCTGTCGACCGCCAAGCTCGGTCTCGAGCTGGGTGTGCCGAACGTGTTGAAGACACTGGCGCGTCTGGGCGTCGACCGCGAGTGGCCGGCCTACCCGTCGATGTTGCTGGGGGCCGGGGCGCTGACCCCGATGGAGGTGTCCAGCATGTACCTGACCATCGCCAGCGGTGGCTTCAACACGCCGCTGCGGGGCATTCGCAGCGTCCTGGCTGCCAACGGCGAGCCGCTCAAGCGCTATCCGTTCCAGATCCAGCAGCGCTTCGATCCGGGGGCCATCTATCTGCTGCAGAATGCCATGCAGCGGGTGATGCGCGAGGGAACTGCTCGCTCGGTCTACAACCAGTTGCCGCGCTCGCTGAATCTGGCCGGCAAGACCGGCACCACCAACGATTCGCGCGACAGCTGGTTCGCCGGCTTCAGCCAGGATCTGCTGGCGGTGGTCTGGCTGGGGCGCGACGACAACGGCAAGACGCCTCTGACCGGCGCGACCGGCGCCCTGCGGGTCTGGACCGACTTCATGGTCAAGGCCAATCCGCTGCCGCTGGACATGCCGGTACCGGACAACATCATCCAGGCCTGGGTCGACGCGCGCAGCGGACAGGGCTCCGAGCAGGGTTGTCCATCGGCGGTGCAGATGCCTTATATTCGAGGTAGCGAGCCGCCGCCGGGGGGCGCTTGTGGCCTGCCTCAGCAGGCCCCTGTCGGGAATGTGCAGGATGTGATCGAGAACGTTCAGGATGTCATGGATTGGGTGCGCGACTGGTCGAATTGAGCAAAGAGGGCGCTAGGTGAACAGGTGGTTGATGGGTGCAGTGGCGGCCAGTGCGCTGCTGAGCGGTTGTGCGACGGTCGAGCGTGGCTCGATCCCGGTGGTCGATGCGAGCGGCTCGGTTTACGACCGGCAGGAGGGGCGTGGCAGCGCTGCGGTTTCCCGTCCTCCGGTAGCGGCGGCACCCCAGGCCCCGGCCTCCGCCCAGGATTCCGGGGTGGTGGTGATGGTGCCTGGCGGGAGCGCCAATGGGGCGCCGATCCGGGCCTACCCGTCGTCGGGCGGCGCAGGCAGCGTGACACCGATCGTTTCGCCGCCGATCGCCGCCACATCTGGCGGCGGTACGGGCTACTCCTCCGTACCCAGCGTGCCGGGCGGCGTTGCGAGCAGGAGCGCCGCCGCTTCGGGCAGCTTGGCCGCCGACGAGCAGCTCGATGGTCCGGTTCTGGCGCTGCTGACCACTGCGCAGCGGGAGCAGGGCGGCGGCAATCTGGAAAGTGCCGCCTCCAGCCTGGAGCGAGCGCAGCGCATCGCTCCGCGCGAGCCGCAGGTGCTCTACCGCTTGGCCGAGGTGCGCCTGGCCCAAGGCGATGCCGCCCAGGCCGAGCAGCTGGCGCGGCGTGCCTTGACCTACGCCAGCGGTCGCCCGGCCTTGCAGGGCAGTCTGTGGAACCTGATCGCCCAGGCGCGCGAGCGTCAGGGGGATGCGGCCGGCGCGGCCCAGGCCCGCGAACGGGCGCGGGTCAATCTGTGATGGATGCGCGCGTCCCGGCGCTGGCCGAGCAACTCTTGTTGATCGAGCGGGAGCTGCGGGTTCTGGGGTTGTGGGCGCGCGTGCCGCCGAGCGACGAGGCGCTGTCCAGCGGGCAGCCATTCGGTGTCGGCGTCCTGGCCCTCGAAGAGTGGCTGCAGTGGGTCTTCCTGCCGCGGATGAAGTCGATCCTCGAGAGTGATGCCGATCTTCCCGCATCCTCGGGAATTCGGCCGATGGCCGAGGTGGTCTATCGCGAACGGTTTGCCGAGGTGGGGCGTCTGCTGGAGTCGCTCGGCGAATTCGACCGGCTGATTTCCGGTGTGGGCTGAGCGCGGCCGAGGGGTCAGCGGCAGCTGCTCTCTATGGCTCTTTGGGTTTCGGCGATGCGAGCCTGGCGTTCTTCTTCGGTCAGCCTGCGCATTTCGCCATTGATCTGCGCGCGAAGTCTGGGGTTGTTCTCCAGTTGGGCCAGGTTGGCGCGCACGGTCTCGCAGTATTCCTTGCGCTTGGTTTCCTGGATGGCGATGTCGCGCTTCACCTTGCGCTCGACGGCTTCCTGTTCGGGGTCGCTTGGCTTTGCAGGCGGCAGCTTTTCCGGTGCGGACAGTCGAGGTGCGGGGGGAGCGGTGCCGAGCACGGTGCTTGACTGGTCGTTTGGGGGTTGCTCGCTGAAGTGGGTCACGCCTTGCTTGTCCACCCAGGTGTAGACCTGGCCAGCCATGGCGGTCGTGCCCAGGATGAGCAGCAGGCTGCTGGTGGGGATCATGCGTCGCATGGGGTTTCCTTGAGTCTCTGTAGAGGCTTGGGACTACTATACCGGAACGTTCGTGCGTCTCATGGCATCCCGTCACAGCAGCGGGATGGGCGAAAGCCCGATGCATCACTTGACTTGACTTGAATGAATCCGAACAATTCAAGGTTCGCTGCAGGGGGGTTCGCCGCAAGCGGGCTTCAGCTCAGCTGACATGAGGCGTCACCCACGCCGACCTGATACACCCGCAACGCGTTACCTCGCGCTGGGTGGGAGAGTCCTGCAACACCCCGGGGCCTCCCGATACTTGCTCGACAGCGCTGCGTAGGCGGCGACAACCGTCGCTCATGCCTGTTTGGCAGTAACCTATTCAGGCCGCTCGGTCGAGGGCGGCAATCTGGCGTTCTAGAGGTGAACAACGTGGAGCTTTTATCCGGCGCTGAAATGGTCGTCCGCTTCTTGCGCGACGAAGGCGTTAAGTACATCTACGGATATCCGGGCGGTGCCCTTCTGCACATCTACGATGCCCTGTTCAAGGAAAAGGAAGTCACCCATATCCTGGTCCGTCATGAACAGGCGGCCACCCACATGGCCGACGGTTATGCCCGTGCCACCGGCAAGGCCGGTGTGGTGTTGGTGACCTCGGGTCCCGGCGCGACCAATGCCGTCACCGGTATCGCCACCGCCTACATGGATTCCATCCCGATGGTGGTGATCTCCGGGCAGGTGCCGAGCACCATGGTCGGCAGCGACGCCTTCCAGGAAACCGACATGATCGGCGTTTCCCGACCGATCGTGAAACATAGCTTCATCGTCAAGCATCCCTCGGAAATCCCCGAGGTGCTGAAGAAGGCTTTCTACATCGCCGAGTCCGGTCGCCCTGGTCCGGTGGTGGTGGACATTCCGAAGGACATGGGCGATCCGACCCAGAAGTACGAATACGTCTATCCGAAGAAGGTCAAGCTACGCTCCTACAGCCCGGCCCTGCGCGGTCATTCGGGGCAGATCCGCAAGGCGGTCGAGATGCTCCTGGCAGCCAAGCGTCCCGTGCTCTACTCCGGTGGCGGCGTGATCATGGGGGGGGCGGCCGCTCAGTTGACCGAGCTGGCACAGATGCTCAACCTGCCGGTGACCAATACCCTGATGGGGCTGGGCGGCTATCCGGGCAGCGACCGGCAGTTCCTCGGTATGTTGGGTATGCACGGCAGCTACGCTGCTAACCTGGCAATGCATCATTCCGACGTGATTCTCGCCGTCGGTGCGCGTTTCGATGATCGGGTCGTCAACGGGGCGGCCAAGTTCTGCCCGAATGCCAAGATCATCCATGTCGACATCGATCCCGCGTCGATTTCCAAGACCATCAAGGCCGACGTTCCGATCGTCGGGCCGGTCGACAGCGTGCTCACCGAGATGCTCTCCATCGTCAAGGAGATCGGCGTGATGCCGCAGAAGGACGTCGTGGCCAGCTGGTGGAAGCAGATCGACGAGTGGCGCGGTGCGCGCGGCCTGTTCCCTTATGACAAGGGCGACGGCAGCATCATCAAGCCGCAGACCGTCATCGAGACCCTGTGCGAGGTCACCAGAGGGGAGGCCTACATCGCTTCCGACGTGGGCCAGCATCAGATGTTCGCGGCCCAGTACTACAAGTTCGCCAAGCCCAATCGCTGGATCAATTCCGGCGGTCTCGGCACCATGGGCTTTGGCTTTCCGGCCGCGATGGGCGTCAAGCTGAACTTTCCCGAGTCCGATGTGGCCTGTGTGACTGGCGAAGGCAGCATCCAGATGAACATCCAGGAAATGTCGACCTGCCTGCAGTACGACCTGCCGGTGAAGATCGTCAACCTGAACAACGGTGCGCTGGGCATGGTCCGCCAGTGGCAGGACATGCAGTACAACAGCCGCTACTCCCATTCCTACATGGAGTCGCTGCCCGACTTCGTCAAGCTGGCCGAGGCCTATGGTCATGTCGGCATGCGCATCACCAACCTGAAGGACCTCAAGCCGAAGATGGAGGAGGCCTTCGCCATGAAGGACCGCTTGGTGTTCCTGGACATCGCGGTGGATACCAGCGAGCACGTCTATCCGATGCAGATCAGGGACGGCGCGATGCGTGACATGTGGCTGAGCAAGACGGAGCGGACCTGAGCATGCGACACATCATTTCCCTGCTGCTGGAAAACGAGCCTGGTGCCTTGTCCCGCGTGGTCGGCCTGTTTTCGCAGCGCAACTACAACATCGAAACCCTCACCGTGGCTCCTACCGAGGATCCGACGCTGTCGCGCCTGACGCTGACCACCATCGGTCAGGACGAGGTGATCGAGCAGATCACCAAGAACCTCAATAAGCTGATCGAAGTGGTCAAGCTGGTGGACTTGTCCGAAAGCGCGCACATCGAGCGCGAGCTGCTGCTGGTCAAGGTCAAGGCCACCGGTGCCCAGCGCGCCGAGATCAAGCGCACCACCGACATCTTCCGCGGGCAGATCGTCGATGTCACCAGTAGCGTCTATACCATCCAGCTTGCTGGAACCAGCGACAAGCTGGACAGTTTTCTGCATGCCATCGGCACCTCCTTGATCCTCGAAACCGTGCGCAGTGGCGTCACCGGCATAGCACGGGGCGACAAAGTACTCACCATTTAGCAAATGGCCGTACCGGGCCAGATAACAGGGGTAACCTCATGAAAGTGTATTACGACAAAGATTGCGACCTTTCCATCGTCCAGAACAAGAAGGTTGCCATCATCGGTTACGGCTCCCAGGGCCATGCACACGCTTGCAACCTGAAGGATTCCGGTGTCGATGTCTGCGTCGGTCTGCGTGCCGGTTCCGCTTCGGTAGCTAAGGCCGAAGCCCATGGTCTGACCGTGAAGAGTGTCAAGGATGCCGTTGCTGCCGCCGACGTGGTGATGATCCTGACTCCCGACGAGTTCCAGGGCCGCCTGTACAAGGACGAGATCGAGCCGAACCTGAAGAAGGGGGCGACCCTGGCGTTCGCCCACGGTTTCTCCATTCACTACAACCAGGTGGTGCCGCGTGCCGACCTTGACGTGATCATGATCGCGCCGAAAGCACCGGGTCATACCGTGCGTTCGGAATTTGTCCGCGGCGGCGGCATCCCTGACCTGATCGCCATCTACCAGGATGCCTCCGGCAATGCCAAGAATGTGGCGCTGTCCTACGCGTGCGGTGTGGGCGGCGGTCGTACTGGCATCATCGAGACCACCTTCAAGGACGAGACCGAAACCGACCTGTTTGGTGAGCAGGCGGTTCTGTGTGGTGGCTGCGTCGAGCTGGTCAAGGCGGGCTTCGAGACCTTGGTGGAAGCTGGTTACGCGCCGGAGATGGCCTACTTCGAGTGCCTGCACGAGCTGAAGCTGATCGTCGACCTGATGTTTGAAGGCGGCATCGCCAACATGAACTACTCGATCTCCAACAACGCCGAGTACGGTGAGTACGTGACCGGTCCGGAAGTGATCAACGCCGAGTCTCGTGCTGCCATGCGCAATGCCCTGAAGCGCATCCAGGACGGCGAGTATGCCAAGATGTTCATCACCGAAGGCGCGGCCAACTATCCGTCGATGACGGCTTATCGCCGCAACAATGCTGCGCATGGCATCGAAGTGGTGGGTGAGAAGCTGCGTGCCATGATGCCGTGGATCGCAGCTAACAAAATCGTCGACAAGACCAAGAACTAAGGTCGAAAGGCGAAACGAAAAGACGCGGCTTCGGCCGCGTTTTTTCGTTGCGGATCGAGCTTCTGGTATAAAGCCCGACAGCATGGAGTGTCTGCAGATGCGCATTGCAGGCATCGGTTGAATTCTTTCTGAACCTGCAAGGTATTGTTCATGAGCGAACACCCGGGTGAGCCCAACAAGGGGCCCGCAGCTGAAAGCCTATTGCCCGTCGACGAGCACATCGAGGAGGGGCAGGATGCGGAGGGGCGCAAGGTCCGTCACCGCGGTATCTATCTGCTGCCTAATCTGTTCACCACGGCCAACCTGTTTGCCGGCTTCTATTCGATTGTGAGTGCGATCAATGGAAACTTGTACGTGGCGGCGGCTGCGGTCTTCGTCGCGATGGTGCTGGACAGCCTGGACGGTCGAGTGGCTCGCCTGACCAATACGCAGAGTGCGTTCGGGGCTGAGTACGACTCGCTTTCCGATATGGTGGCTTTCGGCTTGGCGCCGGCCATTCTTGCCTTCGAGTGGGCGCTGAGCAGTATGGGAAAGGTCGGCTGGATGGTCGCGTTCGTCTATGTGGCTGGTGCGGCCTTGCGTCTGGCGCGTTTCAATACCCAGATCGGCAAGGCCGACAAGCGCTTCTTCATTGGACTGGCCAGCCCAGCAGCGGCGGGGGTGGTTGCTGGTACCGTCTGGGCCTTCAGTGATTTCGGCATCCAGGGCTCGAACATTGCCTCCCTGGTCGCCCTGCTGGTGGCAGGGGCCGGCATGTTGATGGTCAGCAACGTCAAGTACCACAGCTTCAAGGATCTGGACTTAAAGGGGCGAGTGCCTTTTGTCGCCATTCTGGTGGTAGTGCTGGTCTTCGCTGTAGTTTTCAGTGATCCGCCGCGGGTCCTGCTGCTGATTTTTCTTGCCTATGCGGCTTCTGGTCCTGTGCAGTACCTGCTGCAATGGTGGCGCCGAAAGCGAGTTGGCTGAGCGCTTTTCAGCTGAGGGCGAGGTTGGCGCGTTTGTGTTGAGTTGTGAGGCAGTAATGTACTCGGCCTTATTTGGATGAAGTAGTTCAATTTTCTATTGACGTCGAAAGCTAACGCCCTATAATGCGCCCCACTTCCTGAGCAGGTCTGCAGAAGTCCTTGTAAATCAAGGGGTTGGTTGCGGAGTCTGGCGGGTTGGAGAGTCGGGTGGCGGCGGTGAAAGAAACTTCATCGAAGC
>Ga0209575_10000135_pt1 | contig 78256 bp, 62 predicted proteins | sample Medcelwee11metaG_FD_187172 | JGI IMG/M metagenome (GOLD analysis project Ga0209575, IMG submission 187172) | Freshwater pond sediment microbial communities from the University of Edinburgh, under environmental carbon perturbations - Medium... | ecosystem: Environmental > Aquatic > Freshwater >... | reverse complement strand
GCGGTGCCGGTGGTGCAAGCGGTGCCGGTGGTGTTAGTGGTGCCAGTGGCGCAGGTGGTGCAAGCGGTGCCGGTGGTGTTAGTGGTGCCAGTGGCGCAGGTGGTACCGGCGGGACATGACTCAGTAGACTTCGCGCTACACTTCGCTCCCGCAAGAGAAAGGCCATGCACGCACTCCCCAGACCCATCGCGACCGTCGGTCCATGCCTCGGACTCGCCTTCCTCATCGCCTGTTCTTCGGAATCCGAGTCCTCCGGTTCACCGCCTCCCGACGCTGCCCCCACCGACGTGTCCACGGCCGACACCGACGATGCTTCGGAGACCCTCGATGACGTGGCATCTGACGAGTCAGTCGAGGAGACGACGGTGGCCGTGTGCCCCCCCGGATCTTGGGGAAACATGCCCGATACCCAGTGCAGCCTCATCGATCAGGATTGCGAGAGCAAGCTGCTGACCTGCTATCCCAACATGGTCAACGGCATCCCCGGAACCAGCTGCACCTATCTGGGGTATGGGGCCAAGATCCGGGGCGCCCTGTGCGATTCCAACAAAGAGTGCGCCAGCGGCCTCGCGTGCCTCGCCGGCAACTGCACCCCCTTCTGCTGCAAGGAACACCAATACGAAATCTGCGGCCCCGGAGGCCAGTGCAACCTCAGCCTCACCTTCGGCCCCCAGCATCACGTCTTCGTCTGCAGTTACTCCGAACCTTGCACGATCTGGGTCAACGACTGTCCCGACGGCGAAGCCTGCAATCCCCTGATCTACGACGGGTCCGCGTCGTGCTCGCCGCCGTCGTCGGGCGTCTTCTTCGACGAAGGGGATCCCTGCAGCGCGCGCAACGACTGCGGCGACTCGCAAGGATGCGTCTCCCAAGGAAGCTCGCCCAGCGTGTGTCGCTACCTGTGCAAACGCGGCGACTCACCGTGGGACGCCGGCTCCCCGAACGCGGGCCCCGGCGAAGGGGGATGCCCCGATGGGCAAGCCTGCCAAGTCCTCAATGACGCCCCCGACTGGCTCGGGGCCTGTCTTCCGAGTGCGCCTACCGGTTGACCGCATGAATCGCATGACCCAGCGCATGGGCCGCGGACTCCATCAGCCCCTCCGCCAGCGTCGGATGCGCATGCACCGTCAGGGCGATGTCCTCTGCCACCGTTCCCACCTCCAGCGCTAACGTCGCCTCGGCAATCAGGTCGCTGGCCGACGGTCCCACGATGTGCACGCCGAGAACTCGCTGCGTTCGCGCGTCGATCAACGTCTTGATGAAACCGTCGGATTCACCCATCGCCAGCGCACGCCCAAGCGCAGCAAAGGGGAATTTTCCCACCTTGACCTCGTAGCCCGCGGACGTCGCTTGCTCGGTCGTCATGCCGGCCGACGCGATCTCCGGGTCGGTGAACACCGCCGCCGGGATCGTCACCCAGTCGCACGCGGCCTTGTGCCCCGCGATCACCTCGGCCACCACCTCACCCTGCTTCGACGCCCGATGCGCAAGCAGGGGAGGACCGGTCACGTCACCGATCGCGTAAATCCCATCCACGTTCGTGCGCCCCTGCACGTCCACGGGAACCACTCCATTGTCTTGCACGTGGACTCCCACCTGCTCGAGCCCCAGCCCCTTGCCGTTCGACCGCATCCCCACCGCCACGAGCAACACGTCGCATACGATGGTCTCCGTCTTCTCTCCGACCTGCACGCGAACCGAAAGGCTGCCATCGGGTTGCCTCTCGTAGCCCAGCGCCTTCGCGTTCTTGAGAATCTTCGCCCCCGACTTCTTCAGCTTGCGCTCCACGACTTGCGTGCAATCCGGCTCGACCCCCGTGAGCAGCTGGGGAAGTGCCTCCACCACCGTCAGCTCCGACCCCAGCTTGCCGTACACCGTCCCAAGCTCCAGACCGATCACCCCTCCACCCACCACACAAAACCGCTTCGGTACCGCCCGCAAACTCACAGCCTCTCGCGCTCCGATGACCTGCTCACCATCCATCGGCAACGACCCGATCTCGATCGTCGTAGCCCCCGTCGCGATCACGATCGCGCGGGAAGCCTCGAGCACGCTCGAACCTCCCCCCTTCAAGGCAACCTCGACCGTTCGAGCCGACGCCACGCGAGCTTCCCCCTCGATCAGCGTGATCCCGTTGGCTTTGAAGAGCTGGCGAATCCCGCCCGTCAGCTTCTGGACAATACCGTCTTTCCAGTTCTGCATCGCCACGGCGTCGACCTCGATGCCCTGGACCTTCAACCCCATGCTCCCGCCGTGCAGCGCCCGCTCGTACGTGTGAGCCACGGAGATGAGCGCCTTCGACGGGATGCAGCCCCAATTCAGGCACACGCCACCGACGTTCTCCTTCTCCACGCAAGCGACCTGCATGCCCAGCTGCGCAAGACGAATCGCACAGACATAGCCCCCAGGTCCGCCACCGACCACCACGGCATCGAAGGTTGTCTTCATCATCGTGGCCTATCTATACACAGGGTCCGGTCCGATCGGGACCCCTCTCGCAAGCGTCTTCCCCCATAGGCACCCTGATCCGGAGCGAAGCGACGGACCGAGAGAGTAACCTCTGGATCTCGCTCTGCGAATGGCAAGGCGACCTGCCGCCAATGAGGTGGGCGGCGCGTGCGAGGGCTCCTTCCCCCGACGGCGCGACGGCGGGGGAAGGCTGGGATGGGGGCCGAGACCGCAAGGGGATTGTGGCTCGGGGAGCACGCGCCGTGCCTCCGGATCTGGGAGGCGCCGAGGGGCTTTACTCTCGGCGAGGATCCAGGCACGTTGGCATCGAGGACCTCGAATGGGAATCTTCGATCGCTTCAGCAAGGTCATCTCGAGCAACATGAACGCCCTGCTCGACAAGGCGGAGGACCCCCAGAAGTCCGTCGATCTGCTCATCGAGGAGATGCGCGAGCAGATCCGACGCGGCCGCCAGGAGGTCGTCAGCGCCGTCGCCGCAGAAAAGCGCCTGCGCGCGAAGGTCGAGGAGATCGACGGACAAATCGACAAGTGGCAACGACGCGCCGAGCTGGCGGTCAAGGCAGGGGACGAGAGCCTCGCCCGAGAAGCCCTGCTCTTCAAGAAACGCCTGGTAGAAGAGCGCGACCGCGCGGAAGCTCTCCGCGCCGAGCAGCGTGCCCAGGCCCTGCAACTCAAAGACGACCTCGAACGCGCTGACACCAAGCTCAAGGAGCTCGACGCCAAAAAGGGAACCATCGTCGCTCGGTACAAGCAGGCACGTGCGGGCGGGGGAGCCGAAGCGCTCGGCGCCGACGGGGACGGCCCTACCCCCTTCGACGAGCTGCGTCGGGTGGAAGAGAAGATGGGGCGCACCGAAGCAGAAGCCGAGGCCATGGAGGAGGCCCGCGACGTGCTCGAAAGACCCACGGGAAGCAAGATGACCCAGCGCGAGATCGAGGCGCGCTTCGCCGACCTCGAGAACGGTGCGACCGGTGGCAAGAAGACCCCCGGGGATGACGACGTGGACGACGAGCTTCAAGCACTGCGCAAGAAGTTCCGCGTCGCCCCCTGAACGGTACCGGAACGGGAGTCGATGACCGAACGGATCGTCGTCTGTCTCAGCGAGCCCCCTGCGCAAATCGCGTCGGCGAGCAGCGGCAGCTTCATCGCTCGGGCTCGTGAGCTGATGCTTCGCGCCAAGGCCTTCGGTGCCACACTCTGCGCATGGTCCGTCGGCTCTTTGGCGTTCAGCTTCCAGGTGGACGACTTGGAGGAAGCCGTGGGCTTCGTGACCGGTCCCGACACGCGCAGCCTCGCCCGCCCCTTCGGCGTGGGCATCGTACGAGGGACGCTGGAATTGCTGACGAGCGACGCCGAGATCGAGCTCGGGTGGGGCCCGGCGTTGCGGCAAGCGCTCGACCTCGCCCAGCTTGCCAAGCCCGGCGAGGTCTTGCTCGAGAGAGAAACGCTCGCCACACATCACGTTCGACTGGTCACCCGTGGATCGCGCACCACCTTTGGAACACCCCCGGTTCGGGCTTACGCCATCGACGTAGAGAGACCACTTCGAGCGCAGGCGGACCAAGACGCCGACCGACTGAAGGAGCCGAGCCTGCAGGGTCGGGACGGGGTCCTTGCGACCCTGCAGATCCCCGCCGGGACCTTGGCAACCATCCGAGCCGCTCCCGGTTGCGGCGCAACGAGGCTCCTTCGCGCCGTGGCGGAACGGGACAAGCGCGCGCCTTGCCTCTGGCTCCTTCCGGTAGGCCATCGCATGGAGCCCCTCGGCTCCCTGCGACGCGCCTTCACAAGAGCGGCGACGCTTGGCGTAACGCCTCGCCTCCCTGACGCGTGCGACCAGACCTTGCGCAAGATCGCAGAGGGACTCGGCGCCCCTCCCGCCGCCGTGGCGGAGCTGATCGAGCGGTGGCTGGCACACCCAGCCGGCAAGGGGCTCCTGCTCATCGACGACGTCCACGACGTGGACAACGCAACCCTCGAGGTCGTGGCGACCGCCTTGCTCGGCGCAGAGAGCCCGTTTCGCGTGGTGGCGCGCCTCGACCGTGACTCGCCTCTTCCGGCCGAACTTGCCCCCTTGCCCCCCGGGCCGGAGGTCGACCTCGCCCCCTTGGCGGATGGCGATGCCGCGAAGCTCGTGCTGGCTTGGACAGGGAACGCCATGACCGCCGCCGAGGCGGCCACCTGGGCGTCCCACGCCGGCGGCAATCCCCTCGCCTTGGGCGAAGTTCTCACCGAAGCTCTCGCCACAGGCGCGCTCGTCGCTGGACGCGAAGGGGCAAGGCCCCGGTCCATCCCGCCCCCAGCCCCCAGCGTCTCCTCCCCCGAAATCGCCATCGCCAAGCGCCTCCGGTTCCTGACCCCTGGTACCCGCGCCACGCTCTTTGCCCTCGCCGTGCTCGGTGGGGACGCCCCCACCCAACACATCGCACGCGTCCTCGAGCTCTGCGCCGACATCCCCGTCGACCTCGAGCTCGAGCAGGAACGACTATCCAAGAACGGATGGCTGCGATCCCCTCAGCCAGGCTGGCTCTCCCTGCTGTCCCGCACCCAGCTTCGCGTCATCGGACACGCCATCCCCGAGACGAATCGCGCCGCATGGCATCGCGCCGCAGGCACCGTCGCCGAATCCCTCGGGCACCTGCACCTCGCAGAAGCAGCCTGGCACGCCGCTGCCGCCAACGACCGCGCGCGCGCACAACGCCTCGCACAACTCGCGTCCACCATCGCCCAGACCGCTGGCCTCGAGAATGCCTCCCGCGACCTCCAGGCCTTCGCTCGCGCCCATGACCCCTCCCCACGGCCTCGCATTGAATCGGACCCTTCCGGCCTCATCCCACGCCTGCCCATGGCGTCCTCCCCAGGAAGCCCCGAAGACATCTTCCCCGTCGCCCTCGCCGCGCGCGGCCCCAAGCGCCCCAGCCGCTTCACCTTCCCCCCCGTCGCCATCTCCGAAGCAGGCGCCCTGGCCGACTCCGATGCCCCCCCCGAAGGCTCCAACCCGCCCTCGGCCGATATCCTCGGCCCCGACGACATCCGAAAATCCATCCCGGACTCCGACGCCGCACCCAAGCATGCCCCTCCTCCCCCGCGTCGCCTCACGCCCCCCGGTACCATCCGCCGGCCCGTCCTCGAGCTGGTAGAAGAGCTGGAACCCCTCGAAGGGCACGACACCAATCCGCCCACCGCCCCACATGCGAGCCGCGATTCCATGGGCTCCATCCACGAGCTCACCGCGGACGACGCCATCGCGCTGCGCCTGGTCCCCATCGACGACGAGGACCCAAGCTCGGAACGAACCCTCATCGACGAGCACAAACCTCAAGAAGACGTTCGCCTCAACGACGAAGCCGGGTCCGGCATCGTTCGCGTCCTGCGCGAAGGAAGCTCCGAAGAAGTCGAGGCCTGGGTGGAGCAAGGCACCGGCAGCTCTCGCCTCGTCGAACGCGTCCGCGCCCTCGCAGAACTGCGTCGCGGAAAGCACGCGGATGCGGTCCGTGTCCTGCGCAACGCCTGCGAGCAAGCGCGCTCCCTGTCCGCCGTCGAGCGCTCCCGCAGCCACCTCGCCTTCGCCGTCGGCCTCGCTCAGGCCGCTCGCCCTCTCGAAGCCTTGATCGAAGGCGTCGAGGCGCTCGCTCGCGCAAGGGAAGCAGGCGACACCAAAGCCGAAGACGCCTGTCTCACGTTCCTGCGCATCCTCTACGAGGGGCAGAACAGCAACAACGCCTCCGGTTGGAGGCCGCGCCAGGTTCGCTGATCGCCCCCGTCCTTCAGCCAGAGCTCATTTCTTCCTGCTCGATCATGTCCCGCAGGATCGCCGCCACCGCTTCGTATAGCCCCGGTGGTATGGGCTCCCCCTCCGTGAGCTCCGCCAGCGCTCGAGCCACGGGAACGTCCTGCACCACCGGGATGCCCCACGCATGCGCAGCCTCCACGATGCGTCGCGCCAGGTCTCCGTCTCCCTTCGCAAGCAACACCGGCGCATCGTCCTCCCCCTCCACGTAGCGAATCGCATTCGCCAGATGCGTAGGGTTGACGATCACCACGGTCGCCTCACGCACGGCATGAATGGCAGCCGAATGCAGCACCTCCTGGTGCGCCCGCTCGCGCGCCGCCTTCACCTGCGGATCCCCATCCGACTCCTTGTGGTCTCGCTTCACCTCGGACGCCGTCATCTTGAGCCTCGACCACCACGCCCGGTGCGCAACCACCATGTCCCCCACGGCCAACACCAACAGCACGATCACCACGTCCCGGGTCACCCCGACCACCAACGTTCCCGCGACCGCCACCGCCTCGTCGATCCGACCCGCCGTCCGCGCCAGGTCGAGCATGTGCAACTCCAGACGCCGAACCACAAGAGCAGCCACCACGAGCGCCGTCACCATCGCCCTCACGATCCCGAACACACGCTGCGACGACGCGACGTTGCGAAACAACGACAACGGCGACATCCGGCCCAGATCCGGCGCCACCTTGCCGAGCGCAAACACCCCCCGCGTCTGGACGAAACCCGCCAGCGCCACCACCGCAGCCACCGCCACAAGCAACGGAAACGACAGCTCCACCGCAACCCACGCCACGTGCGACGCCGGGATCACAGCCAGGGGCTCGTCCACGTGCTCGAGCGCAGAACGAAACATCTCCGTGGCACGCTGCGCCGTCGCGGAAAGAGCCGAAGGGGCGAGCACGAGCGCGACCAGCATCCCCAACGCCTGCAACACCGCCGTCGACATCGGCACGTTCCCCTCCCGGCGCGCCCGCTCCAGACGCCTCGGGGTCGGTGCCTCCGTCCGCTCGCTCATCCCGCGCCCAACATCCTCTCGAGTCGCCCCACGATCCCGGCATCAAGCACGTCGATCACGTCATCGGCCCCCGACGCTCGAAGCACCTGCGCATCGTAAAAGCCCGTGGTCACGGCGATGCATCGAGCCTCGATCGCCAGCGCCGCGCGCACATCGTGCGGAGTGTCCCCCACGACCACGACGGGCAGCCGCCCTGCGGGGTCACATCGACGCGCCCCCACCCGAAGCAACCCGTCCCGCGAATCCGCATCGTCGCCGTATCCCCCGAGGGATAGATCGAAGAGGTCGAGCAGGCCCGCACTCTCTAGCTTCACCCGCGCCCCACGCACCACGTTGCCCGTTCCGAGCCCAACGACGGCCCCTCTTCCTCGCAACGCCTCGACGGCTTCACGCACCTGCCCAAGGGGACGGTACGCACGCTGCCGCACCCCTCGCTCGAGCGCCTCGAGGTAGGTTTCGATGAGGCTCGCGACCTCTTCCTCCGTAGGGTCGCCGCGTCCACCGGCGAGCAGCAAGTCCCTCGCGATTTGCCGGTCCGTACGCCCGGCAAACTCCACCCGGTGATGCAGCCCCGCATGGCCCGTCATGCGATGCGCCGACGCGTCCATCGCCACCATGCCCGGTGTGGGGCTACGCCCAGGACCGGTCAACAGCGTCCCGTCGATGTCGAACAGGACAACACAATCGAGTGCACGGCCCACGGTCGATCCGTTCATGCGCCCCTCGATCGCCATCGGCCCGCACGCGCGCAAGGCACGGCGACTTCCTCATGCACAAGCATCGAGTGAGCGTACCAGGTTTGCTGGTCGCGGGTCACGGCGGGAAGCTGGAGTTGGGAGAACGGAGGGTCGAGAAGGAGCAAGGCTAAACGTGTCAGTGGATCATCACGGTGAGCCCGTACTTGGGAACGTTGGTCACCGTGCTCGAGCCGTGAACCTTGAGGATGTAGTCACCCACAGCCCCGCTCGCGACCGTATGCGACATCTTGGCGCAATTGCCGTCCGTCGCGCTGGACGAGCACGCCACGCTCGCGCCCTGGCCAGTGCACAAGCCGTAGTCGGAGCCCGGAGTCGTGATCGGGATCTTCCACAAGGACACGACCAGAACCGACCCGCCCGAGCATGTACCGAAGGTGTCGAGGTACGCGTACGCATCCACCTTCGCCCCGGCAGGCAAGCTGTTGATTCGGAAGTGATCCGAATCCCCCACCGCTGAGATCGAGGCGTTCGGAATCACGAAGGTGCCGCAAGCCGCCGGGATCACGTTGGGCGTGCTGTACAGGTTCGGCTCGGTCTCCGTCAGCCCCCCGCACGTCGCCTCGATGTCGCAGTTCGCATCGCAGCCGTCACCCGGCGTCTTGTCGCCGTCGTCACACTCCTCACCCACGTCCAAGGTCCCGTCTCCACAGGTCGGCACGACCCGTATCTCGAGAGAGAAGTTGCCGCTGGCGCTGCCGGACCCATCGACGATCACCCAGTAGGTCGTGTTCGGTGGCGCCTGGAACGTCACCGTTTCGTTGCCGCTTCCGTAGCTCGAGTCCTTGCAACCGACCTGCACCGCGCTCGGACCGAAACACGCTCCCTGCCGAACGTACAGCGCCGTGTTGAACGTGGTGCCGTCCGCCGGAACCGTCACCGTCACGTTGCCACCAGGGCCGGAGTTGAACTGGTAGACCTGGTCCGGCGCGGTGGACGAACTGTTGCACGTCCCGTTGTACGCATTCGTCTGTCCCGAAGTGCTGCCCGTCAGGTAGGCGATGTACGTCCCGCCCGAGTTCATCAGCGGCAGGTTCGTCCCTGGGCAAACGTCCGCAGGACCCTTCGGCTCGATCTCGCAGTCGGCATTACACCCGTCGCTCGGCGTGTTGTTACCGTCGTCACACTCCTCGATCCCCTCCTTGTCGCCGTTGCCGCAGTAGGGCACCTTGACGGTGCAGGTCAAGCCGAACGGCCCCTGCTCACTGGCTCCCCAGCCGTCCACAAACACGTAATAGGGCGTGTTCTTTGCGACCGGGAAGGTCACCGTGTCGCCACCCTCGGTGCCCGTGTCGTGACACGCCACCTCGCTGCTCTCGTTCGTGCAGTTCGAGCGCGCATACAGCACCGCGTCCCACGGCGTGACCGACGACCCGCCGAGGTCACATGTCATCGTCCCGTCTACGTCCGACGTCACCACCGCCACGAAGTCATTGGCCGCGTCGGTGTACGTGGAAGCGCAGTTGCTGGACGAATACGAAGCCGTGAAGCTGGACGTGTCCCCCGACAACGTCCCGACGCGGTCCTGCGTCCCCGTGCCCGTCAGCGTCATCGTCATCCCCGGGCACGTGTCGCCCGCAGGCGTCGGGTTGACCGTGCAATCGTTCTTGCACCAGTCGTTGTCGACCTGGTTGCCGTCGTCACAGGCCTCCCCGGTTTCCTTGATGCCGTTCCCACAGCCCTTCGGGACCAACTGAACGTTGACCTCGTAGGACCCGACCTCCGTGTTGTACCCGTCCACGAAGATGTAATACGGGGTCCCCGCCGTCGCGTCGAATTCGAGCTTCTCGGCGCCAGCGACGTAGTTGTCGTCGCACTTGACCTCCGAGTCCTTGTCCGTGCAGTCCGTCCGCGCGTACAGGATCGAGTCGAAGGGCGTGGCCGTCGCGCCACCAAGGTCCACACGCAGGGTCCCATCGACGTCCGGCGTCACGACGTAGACCGCGTCCTTGGAGAGGGCCGAGCCGCAGTTGCCGACGTAGTCGGGGTTGAGGGAAGAGGTGTCCCCGCTCGCCGACCCCGTGCGAGGCGCAGTACCGGATCCGGATAGGGCGATCTCTTCGCCCGGGCACACATCAACATCACCCGCAGCGCCGCCCGTTCCAGCGCTCCCCGCCGTCCCGGCCGTTCCCGCGCCGCCGCCCGTCTCGGTACCGCCCGTGCCTCCGGTGGCTCCCGTGCCGCCCGTACCGCCCGTGCCGCCCGTACCGCCCGTTCCACCCGTGCCGCCAACCCCTGCATCACCGCAGACGCAGGCCGTGTACGACATGCAATCCGTCTGGCAGGTCTGCGTGCCGACAGCACCGCCGGCACATGAACATTGGGCGGTAGTGCCGGGCTGGCAGCTGCAGCTTCCCCCGCCTGTCCCTCCTGCCCCCCCAGCGCCCGAGGTGGCTCCTGAGCCCGACGGCTCATCACCCCCTTCGGCACATCCACCGACAAGAGAAGAAACAAGCACCAGCGCGGCGCCCGCCACTGCGTACCATCGAGCTCTTAACATCCGGGCCTCCTCACACACTCCAAGCAACGGATTGGGTGCCTGTGGCACAAATCCGTTCGGGCGGTCAAGCACGACCATCTTCGGCCTCCCGGCCGACGGTCGCGCCTGGAGTATGTTCGAAAGCGCCCAACACTTCCACCTCGATCGGTGGTCGCGAAGTACCTTGCTTGTTCACCTGGTATTATGTTCAGCAAAGGACATCGAGCACGTGAATCAGAAGCCGATGCGGCCCCGCTGTGCTACCTAGTTTGGCGTCGAATTCGCTCGGATCCTGGCCCCCTGGCGAAATTGGCATACGCGGCGGGCTTAAAACTCGCTGCCGCTACTGCGGCATACCGGTTCGAACCCGGTGGGGGCTACCACGAGACCGACCACCACAACCTACAGACCGGGCTTCACGGCGTCACCGCCTTGCCTGCGTCTCCGGCGTCCTCAGCCTGTCCCTCCGGTGCAAGCCCCCACGTCAACTTCACGTGCAGCCACCCGCGCGCGCCCGTGATGTCCTCCACGGACACCCATTCGCCCTTGCGCTCGGTCACCTTGAGCGCTTCCCCCCAGTCCACCCGGAACAGAACTCGCGCCGTGGTCGAGGGCTCCGCCCGCACGTTCGCCTGGTTCACGTTGGTCACCACGGACCGCTGGTCGCTCAACAACCGTTCGGCAACCCACGCCACGTCCTGCTCGAAGTCTCGCGTCCGGCACCATCCCCCCTCACATCGAAGCACCTGCACCGGGTAGTACCGATCCGCCGTATACAGCACCCGGTCCGACAGACTCGGCCCAACGCGGAAGTTCGCCACGTCCACGCCCACGCTTCGCATGGTCGCGCTCGACTCCTCCGCCCGGACCCCAGCGCCCACGAGCGCCATCCCGCTCGCCAACCCGACCGTCACCCACCGCTTCCAGGATTCCATGAACCTTCGCATGTCGAAACGAAGCGTGCGGAGCCCCACGGACGCACGTCGGCATCGCCACGCGCAGAAGATCACACCGACCCGCATGCTCGCCTCACCCAAGCAGAACACGCCCCAAACGGACAACTATCCGGCCCACTTCGCGCGCAACGCTCCGGGCCACCGCGTCATCTCACCTCATGACTGTGCGGAACCTCCTCCAACGTCTCCCGACTCGCACATTCGCGACGGTCAGGCACATTCCTCCCTACGTGCTTGACCGTCGACTTTTTGTGACTCAGCCGAGAGAGCCCACGACCGCCTCCACGCGTCGGAGCAACTCGCCCCTGCGCATGAACGTGGCAACCCGTTGGATGTCCTTGTAGAGCGGGCGATCCCCCGTCAACGGCTCGATCACCTCTCGAACTGCTCGGTGAGCCGCCAGAACGCCTTGCCCCGGACGCAGCGGGCTTCGCTGATCGAGCCCGAACGAAGCACTCAGCACCTCGATGGCAAGGCTCATCCAGACGTTCTCCACCACCTGAATGAGCTTGCGGGCGGAGACGGATCCCATCGAGACGTGATCTTCCTTCCCAGCGCTGGACGGGATCGAGTCGACGCTCGCGGGGTGGCACAGGACCTTGTTCTCGCTCACCAGCGAAGCGCTCGCCACCTGGGCGATCATCATCCCGCTGTCGAGACCACTGTTGGGGGCGAGAAACGGGGTCAGCCCGCTCGACAGCGCCGGATTCACCAACTGCTCCACGCGACGCTCGCTGATGTTCGCGAGCTCGGCTACCGCCATCGCGGCCAGATCGAGCGCAAGCGCCAACGGTTGCCCGTGGAAGTTGCCTCCCGAGATCAGCTCCGCTTCCCCATCGTCGCCCAGAAACACCAAAGGGTTGTCCGTGACGGCGTTGAGCTCGCGCCCGATCACGTCACGCGTCCACGACAAGGCATCCCGCGACGCCCCGTGCACCTGCGGCATGCACCGCAACGAGTACGGGTCCTGCACCTTGTGACAGTGCGCATGGCTCTCCATGATCTGGCTGTCGACGAGCAGCGTTCGAAGGTTGCCAGCCACAGTCGCCTGGCCCGGGTGCGAGCGAACCGCCATGATGCGATCGTCGAAGGGCCTGCGGGATCCCTTGAGGGCTTCCAGGCTCATGGCGCCAGCCAGGTCGGCATAGCGAACGAGCATCGACGATTCGATCAAGGCGATGGCCCCGAGGGCTGCCATCATCTGGGTCCCGTTGATGAGGGCGAGCCCCTCTTTGGCCTGGAGCTCGAGCGGCTCAAGCCCCGCCAGACGAAGCGCATCGCCTCCCGGCAGCACGCCCCCTTCCACCTCGGCTTCCCCTTCCCCTTGCAGAACGAGCGCCAAATGCGCCAGGGGCGCGAGGTCTCCCGACGCGCCCACGGACCCCTGGGACGGGACCCGCGCATGCACGTCTCGGTTCAGCATCTCGATCAGCAGCTCCACCACCTCGACGCGAACCCCCGAGTGGCCCAGAGCCAAGACCTGTGCGCGTAGCATCGTCATCGCTCGCACGGAAGGAACGTCGAGCTGCGGGCCCACGGCGCACGCATGACTCCGAACGAGATTGCGCTGCAACGCGCGGATGTTCTCCGCATCGATCCGCGTCTCGCTGAGCGCACCAAACCCCGTGTTCACACCGTACACGTTGGGGGCGTCGTTGCCCCCGGACACGATCGCCTCGATGGCCGCCCGCGATCGGGCCATCTTCTCGCGCGCAGAATCGCAGAGCGCGACGGGCCTCCCACGACGGGCCACGTCATCGAGGTCTTCGATGGAGATGGGCCGTCCAAGCTCGACAGGACGCGACTCTTTTGCAACGGGTGTGTACATGGCTCGCTCTCGGTTGGGTTGTCGGTGGCCCCCTCGTAGCGCTCGGAGCGCGCGACGTCCATTGCCACCGGACCGCCCTCGACATCGTCCAAGGGAGGGCGTACGAAGCACGAATGGCTGGCATGCTCCATCGCCTCGCAGGAACCGGGATGGTTTGCGGCTCTGCGCTCGTTTCCTGCGCCCCCGCGCCTCCGGCTTCGACCGCCGCCACGGTCGACGTTCCCGTGGAGGGCAGACCCATCCTGGAAGAGCCATCCCCACCGCAATCGGATAGCCCGACAGAAGTTCCTCCCGAGACGCAGGAGGCTGACGCGGGCGCTCGTCCGGCGTTCGGTTGCGGGTCTTTCCCGACCGTCAAAAGCCAGGACACGTGCCAGAACTCGAGTGATTGCGCACCCGCAACGCCCTGCCACGCGACCTCGTGCGTGGCCGCGGCCAACGCCACTACGCTTCCCGCAGGCGCTCAGTGCACCATGAAGCTGGTGTGCCAGTCTGTAGACGTGGGTCGTTGTGATTGCGTCGATGGCGTCTGCGCGCTCGTCTCTCGCTGACGGGGCGTCGCGGAAGAAACGGTCGAGGAGGGGAGGCAGAGTAGGTAGGCCGTCACGCATTTTCGCGACGGTCCGAGAGCGGTCAGGACTTCTCGTCCTCGTCGCTGTTGCCCTTCTTCTTTTTCTTGGCGTCGTCACCGCAGGCGACGGTGTCACTCGAGCTCCACTCGGTCACGTGCGACGCCGTCAGGGCGTAGGCGAAGGTGAGAGCGGAGGAAAGCAGCAGGATGGAGGTCTTGTTCATGGTCGTTCCTTTTGGTTCCGGAGCTTCGGATGGGTTCTGGTGATGGCTGTTTCTGTTGTGCCGTTTCGTCGAAGCGCAAGCCCGGCGAAACGGCGTTCGTCACGCGGCGAGCTCGAATCGGTTCTCTGTCAGCACCGTGCGCAGACGGGCACGCGCACGGTGAAGACGCGATCGAACGGATGCTTCGGTCATGTCGTAGCGCCGGGCGATCTCTTCCAGGCCCAGGTCCATGCCGTAGTGGGCGTTGACGACGGTCTGGTACTCCGACGGCAGGGAGGCGAAGGCGGCTCGAAGGTGCTGCACACGGTCGATGGCTTCGGAGAAGAGAGGCTCGTCGGCACCTGTTCTCGTGATCGCGTCCAGCTCGTCGTCCTCGAGACCGTCCACGAGGCGGGACCGATGCCGCCTCTGGCTGCGCATCAGCATCAGCGCTTCGTTGGCGGTGACTCGGAACAACCAGGTGGAGAAGGAGGACTCTCCGCGGAAAGAATCGAGTCGCCTGACGACCTGCAGGAGGGTCGCCTGGAGCAGGTCACGACGGTCCTCTTCGGTCACCGGGTAGCGCGCCAGCTGTCGCTGCACGACGGGCTGGATCTGGGTCACGATGGAATCGAGGGCGGCTCGGTCCCCGTTCTGCGCGTTCTGGATGATCTCGGGAGTAGGCAATGACATGGTGCGCCTTCTTGTGCAGTGTTTGTCTAAGACAATAGCAACGCAGATGCCAACCCGTACCCTGCGTGATTTCGGCAACTTCAGCGGGTCGCAGGCCCAGAAATGGTAACGAAATCGAACTGGCCACGCCGAAACGTTACCACGTTCCGTTCCATGGACAGTCTAAGACGAAACATGGAGCGCCACAGCGGGATGTGACCGTCAGCCGCGCTGGCGCACCGCACCCGCGAACGCCACCCGGCGAACGGCCCAGCCCCTCATCGTCGCCGCGCTACACGCCGAACTGCTGCAGCCACTGACGAACGCGCGCCACCACCATGTCCACGGCCACCAGGTTCTTCCCCCCCTCGGGGATGATGATGTCCGCGTGTGACTTCGAAGGCTCCACGAACGCTTGGTGCATCGGCCTCACGGACTCGTAGTACTGCTTGCGCACCTGCGCGAACGTCCGACCTCGCTCCTCGAGATCCCTCCGAACGCGCCGCATCAGACGGATGTCGGCAGCCGTGTCGACGAACAGCTTGATGTCCAGACGATCCCGCACGTCCTTCTCGGCAAGCACCAGGATCCCCTCCACGATGATCACGGGGGCCGGGTCCACCGCCGTGGTCTCTTCCCGACGCCGGTGCGACGCAAAGTCGTACACGGGGACGTTGACCGTCTTGCCCTTCCGCAACGCATCGAGGTGAGACACCAGGAGCTCGGTCTCGAGCGCGGAGGGATGGTCGTAGTTCAGTCCGGACCGCTCGTCATACGAGAGCTCGGGATGGTCACGGTAGTAGCTGTCGTGCTGCAGGAGAACGGCGCGCGTTCGCGGGAGCCCATCGAGCAGTGCTCGAGCGATCGTGGTCTTTCCTGAGCCGGTGCCCCCGGCTACGCCAATCATCAAGGTCGTCACGATGTCCGACTGTTAGCAGGTTCTTCCCAAGAAAGGGGCTAGAATCAGCCCATGACCGCTCCGATGATTTCGGCCTACGCCCTGCGCAGCCTCGGCCGCGCGCTGTCCCGCCCATGGGCCTTGCGAGGCAAAAGCCTCGGCCCCGCGCTCCGCGAACAGCTCATTCTCCGCGTCTCGTCCATCAACCAGTGCACCGTCTGCTCCGCCGTTCACGGCGGCGTTGCTCGCTTCGAGGGACTCACGGACGACGACATCCGCAAGGCCCGCAATCCCTTGGCAGACGAGCAGCAGGACGAAAGCACGCGGTTGCTCCTGCGCTACGCAGAGATCCGCACCGCGGACCTGGAACGCGACTTCCCCGACGTCGTGGAGGCGTTCGATCGCACGTTCCCCGAGCCGGTCAAGCAGGAGGTCCGCACCGTCGTCGACCTCTTCACCTTCAACAACCGGTTCAACAACACCTGGGAAGGTTTGCTGCCGGGCGCATCGCGACGCCGCGCCTCCATGGGGCTCACCGGACCGCGCGAGGCGAAGTGACACACCCCAGGGTGGAACGGGATCGTTCTAGCCTCAAACAAAGCACGGTTCGAAGAACGCGCTGGCGAGGCGTTTTGGGGTGATCCGCGGTGACCGCGGCGAGGGGGCTTTGCGAAAGCCCCCTTAGAAAAACGCGTGAAGCTCTTGATTGGGTCTAGCGAAGGGCGGTGAGCGCTCTGGCCTTGGCGTACCGCGCGGAAACGTCGTTCCAGTTCACGAGGTTCCACCAGGCCGCCACGAAGTCCGCCCGCTTGTTCTGGTACTTGAGGTAGTAGGCGTGCTCCCACACGTCGACCACGAGCAGAGGAATGGTCCCCCAGACGACCTTCTTTTCGTGGTTCTCGCACTGGAGCAGGGAGAGCTGCTGGTCGAAGGGGTGGTAGCCAAGCACGGCCCACCCACTTCCCTCGACCGACACGGCCACGGCGGACATCTGCGCCTTCATGGCGTCGAGGCTTCCGAAGGCCGTACGGATGGCGGTGTCGAGCGGCTTGGACGGCTCGCCGCCCTTGCCCACGGGCGCCATGTTCTCCCAGAAGAGCGTGTGAAGCAGGTGACCGGACACGTGGAAGGCGAGCTTCTTCGAGTGGTGGTCCGCGAGCTTGAAGTCACTGCTCTCGCGAGCCTGCTTGAGGGCAGCCATCGCCGCGTTCGCCCCCTTGACGTACCCCGCGTGGTGCATGTCGTGATGCAGCCGCAACGTCTGCGCGTCGATGTGGGGCTCGAGGGCTTCGTAGGCATAAGGAAGCGGGGCGAGGCTGTATTCGGACGGCATGGGCAGCTCCTGTTCGATCGCTGGGGGGGACGACGGTTCCGGGGGGGGAGTCGACGGGGGTACTGCGGGCTCGGGCGGAGGCGTGCACCCCGGCATCGGAAGGAACCACAAGCCTCCGATCGCGATGACGCCCTGAAGCGCCACGCGTCGCGGCAACCCGGCCGGGGCATCCTCCAGACAGTCGTGGTCCGTCTTTCGATTCATACGGCATCCTCTCCCGATCGGCGATGTACCGCTTGACCGGGGAGGCGTCAATCCACAGGCCCGGCTGTACACCGATCGGCATTGCGCGGTAACGTGGGCGGCAAGCACTGCATGTCCGAATCGCAGATGGGCCCTCCGCCCAAGCATCTGGCTCATTTCGAGATCGTCCGACGGCTCGGCGTTGGCGGAATGGCGGAGGTGTTTCTCGCGAAGAAGCGTGGCGCAGAAAAGACATACAAGCTGCTGGTGCTCAAGCGCGTGCTTCCCGCGTACGGTACATCGGCTCGTTTTCGCGCGATGTTCGGGGAGGAAGCGAACCTCGCGACCCGCTTGAACCATCCCAACATCGTTCAGGTCTACGAGTTCCAGGACTACGCCGAGGAAGGACAGCTGCTGTCCATGGAGTTCGTCGAGGGGCTGGACCTCGGCAAGCTGATGGCTTCCGCGCGTGTGAAGCATACGCGCATCCCTCCCTGGGTCGCCGCCTACATCATCGCAGAGGCGGCCAAGGGTCTGCACTACGCCCACGAGCGCAAGGACGAGAAAGGCGCCCCTCTCGCCATCGTGCATCGGGACGTGTCGCCGCAGAACATCCTGCTGTCGTACGAAGGCGCGGTGAAGATCGCGGACTTCGGCGTGGCCACGGCGAACCTGTTTCGCGACGAGGTGGGCGTGCTCAAGGGCAAGTTCGGGTACATGTCCCCCGAGCAAGCCCGCGGGGAAAAGGTCGACCGTCGCAGCGACATCTACGCGCTGGGTGTGATCTTTCACGAGATGCTCGCGGGGCGGCCCCTCCACCCGGGCCTGTCCGGGGATGACCTGCTGGCCGCGGTGCGGTCGGGCCAGGTGGAGCCTCCCTCCACCTTCGTCCGCGAGGTCCCCCCGGAACTCGAGGCGGTCGTGATGCGCGCCCTGTCCCCGCGCAAGGAGGAGCGCTACCAGTCGGCACGGGACATGGCCGGTGCCATCGCACGCGCCATGATGCTACGCCAGGAGTTGGTCGAAGCGGTCGCGCTCGAGGCCACGATCGAGACTCTCGCCGCCCGTGAAATCACCTCCCCCGGCGTGGATGGCCACGGCTCGCGCGCGGACGCCTCGGCCATCGGCGACCTCGCCCCCCAAAACACCGTGGCCGCCACCAAGAGCGCCCGCGACGTGTCGGTGGCACCCGCCACGGGAACGGGCGACGTGCCGGTCCGGGAAGTCGACCCGCAGGCCTCCGGCAAGGTGGCGAAGGAAGTGCGCCATGTCGCGATCCTGACCCTGCGCTTGCACGGCCTCGACGAGCTGCACCAACTCGGTCGCGCGGGGCGCGCCGCCTGGGTCGAGAACGACATCCGCATGATGCTCGACCAACTCGCCTTCAAACGCGGAGCGCGCCTCACCTGGACCGCCAAGGACCACGCTCGCGCCGTCGTCGGGCTCATGGCCAACCCCAGTCGCGCCACATCCGACTCCGCAAGCTTGGCCGTCGACATCCACGAGTTCCTCAAGGCATCCGCCGAAGACTGGCCCGCCAAGGTGCAAGCCTCCGTCGGACTCGTGCGCGGCATCGCGTCCGGCGTGCGCGACCGACAAGGACACCTGGTCGATCACGAGCTGCAGAACCCCGCCGAATACCTCGCCTCCCTCGTCGGTGAGCAAGCCCCACCGGGCTCCACCTGGGTGGCCGGAGGTATCTACCGGCTCGTCCGCGACGACTTCGTCTGGCAGGAGGCTCCCGCCATCCAGATCGAGGACGCCCCCCAGCGACATGCCCCGCCTTCCATGCGCGTGCATGAGCTCGTCCGCCCCCTGTCCCGCGAGGAACGCGCAGCCCGTCGCGCCGGCAACCTCTCGGACCTCATCGGACGCGACGCCGAAAAAGCCGACCTTCACTCCGCCTTGCATTCCGCCACCCAGCCCACGGACAACGGCCCCAGACACCTCGTCGCGCGCGTCATCGTCGGCGAAATGGGCATCGGGAAGAGCGCACTCGTCGGCGCTTTCCTCAGCGAGGTCGGTGACAACCTCTCGCGTGTCCGCATCGACTGCTCGCCCGCTCACACCGAGCTACCCCTGGGGTCCGTCGCCGAGGTCATCCGCGCCCTGACGTCCACCTCCTCGGACATGACCCTGGAAGAAGCCCACCAGATTCTCAACGAGGCGCTCGGCCCGTCGGCCGGACCGATCGCCTTCCGCCTCGCCGAGCTCGCCAGCGGCAAGCAGGTGGAGCACTACGAGGACGAAGACGCTGCCTACGTGCGCAAGATGGTTGTGAACGGCTTGCGTCGGCTCTTCAGCGTCTACGCCCCGATTCGATCGATGGTCTTCGTGATGGACGGGCTGCAGTGGGCGGACCGGCCGAGCCTCGAAATCCTCTCGGAGCTTCTGCGAGAACCCGAGCCTCTGCCCCTGCTGGTGTTGCTCCTCACGCGCCCGGAGGACCGCGTTCACCCGTTCATCGAGAACCTGGTACGCATCGAGCTGCGCGGCCTGCGCCCCGACGAGATGGTGCGTCTGGTGGAGGGACGCCTGGGCGTCCAGCAGGGCGTGGCTTCGGCGTGCGCGGACCTCATCCCCCGCGTGGCTGGCAACCCGTTCTTCCTGTTGGAAATGGTCGATGCGTTGCTCGAGCGCGGAACCCTCGAGATCCATGAGCACGATGGCCGGCAGGCCCTCGTGCGCGCGAGCCAACCCGCGAACCGCCCCCAGGGCCTGCCCTCCACGCTCGAACAGCTCATCGCGGACCGGCTCAACGAGCTGCCCCCGGAGGAGCGCGAGGTCGTCCACTGGCTCGCCGTCGCGGGGGGCCCCCTGTCCGAATCCGACATCGTCCGGCTGGGACGACTCGCAGGCCCCGACCCCATCGGACGGCTCTGCGCCCGCGGCATGTGCGACCGACGGGGAGACGCCGTCGACTTCCGCCACCCCATCGCACGGGACGTCGCCTACCAGGCCATCGACAGCCGGGAGCGCGTCCTGTTGCACCGCCGCCTGGGAGAGCACCTGGCAGAGTCTCCCATCGCATCCGGCTTGTCCGCCGTCATCGTTGCCAGGCACATGGCGCGTGGAAAGCTCTCTTCTCGGGCCGCCGACTTCTATCTCGAAGCTGCCCAAGCCGCCCGAGCCGGCTACCAGACCCAGCTCGCCACCCGATACTTCCAGCGAGCCTTGGGCCTGCTCGACGACAACGACCTACGCCGGTTGCGCGCTCACGAAGCTCTCGAGAGCATCTTCCGCCTCCTGGGTCGCCACAAGGAGCGACGTCGCCACCTGCGTGCCCTACGGCACCTCGCGCGACGCAGCAACAGCGCGGAGTGGGTGGCCCTCGCGTTGATGCGAACAGCGGTCTTCGACTACGACGAGAACTTCTACTCGAGCTGCGTGACGGTATCGCACCAAGCCTGCGACGCAGCGCAGGTGGCGGGAGCCCCGTACATCGAGGTCGAAGCCCTCTCCACGATGGGGGAGGCCTTGCGCGAACTCGGCGACGTGCAAGGCGCTCTGGCGGCATGCGACCGTGCCCTGGAGCTCTCGAAGAACCCGCAAGTCTCGCCGCGAATACGCGCTGACGTGCTTCGGTCCCGTGGCCTGCTGCTTCGGCGGGTGGGGCGTGTGCGCGAGGCCGTCGATTGCCATGTGGAAGCAATCGCCGTGTTCCGTAGGGTGGGAGCGCGCCGACCCGAGGCGCGCGCCATGAATGCGCTGGCCTTCGCGATGTTCGTGCTTGAACGCTTCGAGGATTCCATCGCGCTGGCGCTCTCTTCGATCAGCATCGACCTCGCGATCGGTGGCCGCTTCCAGATGGCCAAAACGCTGTCGAACATCGGCCAGGCCTATGCCCGGCTCGGCGACCTTCCACGAGGCATGGCGTATCTCGAGCGTGCCCGCGAGGCCCACGAGCGCTACGGGGACCAGGACTCGCGCGCAGACACTCTCATCGTGTCCGCAGAGGTCATGGTGGAGTCGGGGGACCCGGACGCCGCGAGAAGCTTCTGTCTGGACGCAGCCGCGCTAACGTCGGTGACCGGAAGCGCCTACGACGAGGTCCACGAGAAGATCGTCCATGCGATCCTGGACCGAGTGAACGGGGACCCCCACAGCGCCGTGTCCCGCGCGTCATCGGCCCGACAAGCAGCCGAAACCCAGGCCCTGGTCAGCTTCTACTGCCTGGCTACGGCCGTGGAAGCCGCGGCCCGCGTCGACATCGGCGAGGTGCACACAGGAATCCTGCTCGCCACGACGGCGTTGGGTTCTGTGGCCGCCATTCAGGGCTCTGAATATGGTCTGGAGACGTGCCACATGTGCTGGGAGACGCTCCGCCGCGCAGGCTCTCCCCAGGCCAAGGAGGCCAACCGGGTCACGCTCACCAGAATCATGCAGATCGCCGCGTGCATTCGCGACGCGCGGCTCAAGGGCCTGTTTCTCGCTCGATCCGTCGTCCGCTCCGCCCTCGAGTCAGCCAAGGCCGAAGAACGGTCGGTGTCCTGACCTCGCGTCGGTCGCCCCCGGGTGCACGCCCCATCCGAGCCCCCGCCGATTTTCTCCTGCCTGTCTTGCCCCTGCGCATGCCTATACTCGGCGCATGCTCGAAACGTTGCGCGCTTTCGTCGCCCTCAACCTCGAGATTGCCGCCGTGCGCCGCATCATCGCGCTGCAGCGCAGCTTGCGTTCCAGCCCCGAGGTCCCCACCGACCCGATCGCTTGGGTCGCCCCGACGAACCTGCACATCAGCCTCAGGTCCCTGGGCCAGATTGACGTCGCGATGGCCCCGGCGCTCGCGGATGCCTTGCGCGAATCGCTCCGGACCCTTCCCCCCGTGCGCCTCCAACTCGCAGGTCCCGGCGCCTTCCCCGGTCCCTCCCTGGCGCGCATCCTCCTGGTCGACGCCACCGAGATCCCAGAGTCCCTGCGAGACATGGCGGAGCGCATCGAACAGCTGGCCACATCGTTCGGTCTCCATCCGGACCCGAGACCCTTTCGCCCCCATGTCGTGCTGGGTCGAACCAACACACCCATCGACGTCACGCGATGGTTTGCTTCCCTGGGCCGCGCGGACCTGCCCGACGCAAACGCAACGGAGTGTGTCCTGTACAGTGGGTTGGCAAAGTCTGCGGGGGCGGAGTCTACGGGGGCGGAGTCTGCGGGGGCGGAGTCTGCGGGGGCGGAGTATCCCGCCCTAGCCAGAGTGGCATTGGCACATCCCCAACCAGCCCGCTCCCAGCGCCCGCGCCCGTCGCGAAGTCCTTCCCAGCGTCCGAAGCCGCGATCCAAGCCCCCCGCTGCCCCCGCGCGGGACACCTCGCCGGACATTCCAGGCCCCCCCAAGGTGCCCACGGACCTGGCCTCAGCCGGCGACCCGGAGGACACCAACGAATGAAACGGGGGGGGCAGGGCGCACGGCGGGTAACATGCGGTTTGGGGGGCTACGGCCCGGACGTCGCCTTGGAGCAGAGCGTGCTGGAGGGAGCCCGAGGCCTCGCCCCGCGGTTCTCCAGCGCGGGGTTGCGTCGGGTCGCGATTCTTCGTGTTCCCTCATGGGACCGGCTCGCATCGCCAGCGGGAGCCTGTCGGGTGTGGCTCGCGATGGAGTGCTTCCAGATGACCGGCTCGTTCAAGGTCCGCGGGGCTCTCTACGCGCTGCAGGCCCTGCCAAACGACGGGCAGCGGACGGTCGTGGCCGCTTCCGCGGGCAACCACGGTGCGGGTGTCGCCCATGCGGCCGGTGTGCTGGGATGGCGAGCTGTCGTGGTGGTTCCCGAACGCACGCCCCAGCGCAAGCTGCGAGCCATCGAACGACCGCATGTAACCGTGGAGCGGGTGGGGGGCGGCTATGACCATGCGGAGCGGCACGCGCGTGCTTTCGCGCTCGCTCGCCAATGGCCGTTTTTGTCGCCCTACGACGACGACTTCGTGGTGGCGGGAAACGGTGGGTCGCTCGGCTTCGAGATCGTGGAAGCCCTCGGTCGTGTACCGGACCGTGTCGTGGTCCCGGTTGGCGGCGGGGGGCTTGGGACGGGGTTAGCGTGGGCCCTTGCCCGGGAGGCAGGGGAGGAACCAGGTGCCCGGCGCAGGGTATGGGGGGCACAAAGCGAGGTGTCGCCGGCGTTCGCCTTGTCTCTCGAGCGGGCGTGCGCGGTCGAGACGCTCGACCCGGAGGGTTCGACGTTGGCGGAGGGGTTGGAGGGGGGCATCAGTGCTCGGGCCTTCGCGCGTGCCGCGGCGGTCTTGGCCGGCGTATTCGTGGTGACGGAGGCTGAGATCGCGCATTGCATGCGGCGATTGTGGTGTGAGCTGGGGGTCCGCGTGGAAGGTTCGGGGGCCGCCGCCCTGGTTCCGGGGCTCACGGGCCGCTTGGCGGGCGAGGCGGAGGGGGACCTGGTGATGGTCTTGACTGGAAGAAACGTGGACGACGAAGTATTTCGTCAGGTGGTTGACGGCACTTGCCCCTGATCGGTTGGCTGACTGCCTCCCGTGTGGAACGATGGGGGGGTGCTTGCTCCGGGGTACGGGGTCGGTCGCGGGAAGTCAGATGCGCAACAAGACGAAGGGTGACATGAGGCTGCTCGATCAGATGCTGGGAGACCAGCGCATCTCGACCGAGCAGTACGAAGCCGCGCTGACGCACTTCCAGGCGAACGGTGGGAGGGTCGAGGAGTCGCTGCTCGAGGTAAACGCCACCAACGAAGCGGAGCTGCTCAAGTACCTCGCCGCTTTCCACAAGACCCGGTTCGTGTCGACGGAGAAGCTGTCGAAGGCGGACATCAACCGCGCCACCTTGGACAAGGTACCCAAGAAGTTGGCGGAGGGCCTCGGCATCTTCCCCGTCCTGTGGGACCCGCAAACGAATGTGCTGTCGGTGGTGACGAGCGACCCGGACAACTTCGAGGCCCTCAAGGAGGTCCAGATCTACGCAGGGGCGAAGGAGGTTCGTGCATTCGTGGCCAGGCCTGCAGCCGTGCGAGCCGCGGTTGCGAAGGCGTACGGCGGCGACATCCATGCCTTTGCGATTTTAGACAGGTCTGCGCACGAGCAGTTTCAGACCATGTTGGACGTGTACGAGCGCAACCTGGTGAGTGAAGAGACGATGGCGGTGGCGTTGGCCGACGCGAGGGAGCGGGAGCGCTTCATCTCCGGCGACGCCTTGGAGCAAGCGGGAGGATTCGATGTGACCGGCGGGGGTTCGGTCACGTCCGAGCCCTACATCGAGACGCTCAACGTGCTGGTGAGCCTCATCGAGAATCCTCGTCCGGACCTGCGGGGGCATTCCTCTCACGTGGCAAGGCTCACACGCAAGATCGCGGAGCGTATCGGCCTGGCGCCGGTGGAAGTGGCATCCATGGTGGTGGCGGCCCATCTGCACGATCTCGGCAAGATGAGTGCGTACCACCTCACCGCACTCAACGTCTCGCAATACGATGGGCATCGTATCGCCGCGCAGAAGTCTTACATGACCCCTCGGAGGCTGCTCGAGGGCGTGAGCCTGAACCCCTCGACGGTCAAGGCGCTCGAGACGATGTACGAGCGTTTCGATGGCACGGGGCTTCCCGGCAGCGTGAGCGGGAAGGACATCCCGTTGGGCGGCCGAATCCTCGCCATCACCGACACGTACGCCGACTTGACCCAGAACCCGCGCAACCCCTTTCGCAAGACCTTGCGACCCCTCGAAGCGAGTGAGGTGCTCGAGCGTTTCAAGGGCACGGTGTTCGACCCCAACCTGGTGGACCTGTTCAAGCATGCGGTCACGGGCGACGACATGCGAGCCCGTCTGCTAGCAAACCGGCACCGGGCTCTGGTGGTCGATCCGGACCCGGAAGAGACGACCATGCTCGAGCTGCGCATGATCGAGCAGGGCTTCGAGGTGGTCATCTGCAGGGCTTCCGATCAGGCCGCCAAGGCATTGCAGGGGGGCGAGTTCGAGCTCGTCATCTCGGAGGTCGACCTCAAGCCAGAGGATGGTTTCGCCCTATTTCGAGCCATGCGAGCGCAGCCTTACGGCCAGGACCTGCCATGGGTGTTTCTCACGAGACGGGCCGGTCGATCCGACGTGCAGCTCGGATTCGAGCTGGGTGCTGCCGACTACGTCATGAAGCCTGCCCAGGCGGACGTGCTGGTCACCAAGCTCAAGCAACTCATCGAGCGAAGCGCCACCAAGGTCCACAGCAAGGGCGTGTCGGGTTCCCTGACGGAGATGGCGCTCCCGGACATCGTTCAGATCCTGTGGCACGGCCGGAAGACGGGGGCGCTTCGAATTCGCGCCGGGTCGGACACCGGCGAGATCCATTTCCAGCAGGGATCCATCGTGAACGCAATGCATGGACGACTGCGAGGCGACGAGGCCTTCTACGCGATGCTTCGACTCAAGGACGGCGAGTTTGCCCTCGACCCGAACTTCACCCCCCAGGCGAGGGTGATCAATGACAGTCCCGAGGCACTCCTGCTCGAGGGGATGCGACGCATGGACGAGGGGGCGGTATGACCGCAGGGCAGCATGCGCTCGCGCGCCCCGGGCACGAAGGTGTGGTAGCTTGATAGAAACCCTGTCCCCCTGACAGGGTGGAGTAGTCACGTGGGCAAGGCTCAATCGCCACTTCTCGGGTTCAACAACAACGTCAAGCACCGCGGTCGGGTCTTCCATATCCAGACCGAGGACTCGGGCATCAAGTACCCCCACGTCATCACCCACCTGTTCGCGGACGGAGGGCGGATTCTCAAGAGCGTCAAGACCTCCTACGCTGAGTACCTGGGTAGCGAAGATCTTCAAGAGACCGTGCGCAACCTGATGAAGGAGCAGCACAAGTCCATGTTCATCGCGCTGCGCGATGGGCAGTTCGACGATCTCATCGAGGAGGGAAGCTCGGAACCGAGCAAGCGCGCCCCCAGCCAGACTCACGAGGCGTCCTCCGCGCCGACTGCGGCCCCCGCAACCCCCGCGGCTGAGCCCCCCCCGTCGCGAGAACCGATCTCCGTGGACGTGGATGCCCTCGAGCGGGCAGCCGCCTCGGTGCAGAGCCGATCCCCGCTTTTCGGCGGAGAGGACATGCCCCCTCCCCCTCCCGCTGTCCTGCCTGGCAGGAGGCCGAGCGGATCGTACCGCGCGGTAGGCACCGACTCCGTCGACCCAGGCTCGGACAAAGCCACCGCCGGCCGGTACTCAGCCACACGCCCCGCGTCGATCTTCGGCACGTCCAGCCCTTCGGAGTCCTCGAGCTCCGTGTTCGGCGAGGATGTGATCAGCGGCAAGTCCCTGGACGAAGTGATCTTGAGCTTCCTCGCAGAGGAGTTCGGCACCCCTCCGGACAAGGAAAACGACAGGGACAAGGACAAGGGCGGCAGCAAGTAGAAGGTGGACCCCGTGAGCTGTGCACCTCGCCCGGAGCTGGCGCGATGGGCCCTTCCCACCGACCATCTGCTCCATGACGACGGCACCATCGTTGTGGTGTCCAAGCCCGCCGGACTGTCGGTCGCAGGTTCCAGCCACGACCTGACCTCGCGCCTGCGTCTCGTTCGGCAAGCCTTGGGAGCAAGCAACGACCAACTATGCCCCCAGACCCACCTCGACAAGAACATCTCAGGCGTCGTGGTGTTCGCTGTGAGCAAGGATGCTCGAACGCGCCTCTCTCACCAAGCGGAGAACCACCCCTTCGCCGTGACCTTCGTTGCTGGCGTGGAGTTGCCCGAGAACGTGCCGGACCGGGGGGAGGGGCAGACGGCGGTCGTACGTGATCGGCAGGGCGTGATGCACCCAGCCCGAGGACGAGGCGACAAGAAGGTTCGCGCGAGCTACCGGGTGCTTTCACGCGACGGAGCGCGGGTTCTTCTTGAGGCGCAGAGTCACGACGGGCCGCGGGCGATTCGTGCGGTGCTGGCCTCGATGGGGGCGACGGTGGCGGGGGATGCCGCTTTGGGCTCCGTCCTTTCGCCGCGCATGTTGCTGCACGCAAGGGACGTGTCCTTGCAGCACCCGCTATCAGGAGAGCCTCTGACCTGCACGGCGCCGGTCCCATGGTCGTTCGGCGCGTGGCTGCACCGGTGGGACAGGGCCGAAGATCTCGACGGCCCGACCCTGGCGAACGCCATCCGGGAGGCAGCCACAGCAAGGTACTCGTTGCTGGCAGACGGAGGAACCGACGCCGTTCGCCTTGTGCATGGCGAAGGCGAAGGGCTTCTGGGACTCGACGTGGAGTGGTACGCCGAACACGCGGTCGTCTGGGTCAACGATCAGACTCCCGCGGACGCGGTGGACCGAGTCCTCGACGCCTTGGCCGCGCTGGACCCCGTGGGGATCTACGTGAAGCGTCGACCCAAGCAGGCGTCGCGCGTGGCGAGCGCCCAGGATGCGGAACTGGTGTTGCCCCATGTCGTCCGAGGCCAAGACGCGCCGGAGCCGCTTGCGGTCCGCGAGGGAGACCTCGACTATCTGGTCCAGCTGGGGAAAGGATTGAGCACGGGGCTGTTCTTGGATCAGCGCCAGAACCGTGCCTGGGTGCGCGCGCACAGCGGGGGGGCTTCGGTGCTCAATCTGTTTGCGTACACGTGCTCGTTCACGGTCGCTGCGGCAGCCGGTGGGGCCCGACACAGCGTCAGCGTGGACATCTCGAAGCGTGCGCTGGAGGGGGGCGCGAGCAACCTGGCGCGCAACGGTCTGGCGGCGCCGTGTCACGAGCTCGTGTGCGACGACGTGCAGCGCTGGGTGGCTCGAGCGGGTCGTGGCAACCAGCGTTTCGACCTCATCATTCTCGACCCGCCTTCGTTCGGCACGTCGCCGTGGGGTCGCTTTTCTGCGGTGCGGGACTACCGAGACCTTGCGGCTGCGAGCCTGTCGTTGCTGAAGGATGGGGGTTGGTTGCTGGCGTGCACGAACCATCGCGGCGTGGGCATGGCGAAGCTGCGGGCCTGGCTGCGGGAGGCCGCGCGGTTGGCCGGACGTGGGGTAACGACGTGGGAGGACGCGCCTGAGGGCCAGGACTTTCCGGTACCGCCTGGAGGCGAACCGCACCTGAAGGCCATCCGGTGCCAGGTGGGAGGAAAGACGGGGGCTGCCACGGGGGTGGGGAGATCCTCCGAACCGGAACGTAATAAGAAACGGCTCGGTCGAACCGCACCAAGCCGCAAAGGCTGACAAGGCCCAACTCTGGTAGGATACGGGCCGGTTGACGGTTGTCGTGGAGTGGCTGCCGCAGGCGGCTGAGGAGATGCCAATGATCAGAACTGCACTTCTGGCGCTTATCGTAGGGACGCTGGCCACCGGGTGCGTCATCACCACCGGTGGCACGCCGTCGAGGTCCACCCACGCCCATAGCTACAAGGCCAAGAGCAAGCACAAGAAGAAGAGCTCGCAGGCCGCGGCTTCCAACCCTGCGCCAGCGGCCACGGGTGGTGGCGAAGCGGTCGCTGCACCTCCGGTGGTGACCCCGACGCCCGCGCCGGCACCCGCAACCGGGCCTGCCCCGACGGTAGCCACGCCTGCACCGACGGTGCAGAGAGTGCCCAAGCCCGGGGTGGCACCCGCAAACGGGGAAGAGGAGGAGGACAAGAGCACGCCCCCCAGTGGGAGGCGTCTCCCGCAGCCCGCCTCGAGGCCCCCCCTGATACCGGCCAAGTAGCGGTTGCCGCCTCCGTTCGACCCACCGAACGGAACCCGTACGAACTTGCGCAGCCCTGGGGTAGGCTCAGCCTGCTTGTGTCTCCAGCCCGGGGAGCGTTCATGTCCTACAACGCACGTCAACTGATCGCCGCTGCCATCGTCATCGGCATCTCCATCGCCCTTGGGTTCGTCGTCCCCCAGGCCGCCACGTACCTCATGATCGTCGGCGCGATAGGGGCGGCAGCCGTTCTCGCAACGACTCTCGGACTTCAGCCCAGAGGCCTGACGGAGCTCCCGTCCGCCATCGCACTGCTCGAGCGCGGGGAGCGCCCCCAGTTGCCCGACAACCCCGCCCCCTCCGTCGTGAAGGTGCTGGAGCAGGTCACCTCCCTCGCCGACAAGGCGCGGCGGGACGATCTCGGCACCGCACTGGAAGCGTTGGGCCCTGCACTGCGGGACGCCTCCGAAGGCAGGAAGCCTTCCATGCCGAAGGGGCTCCCACCAAACGCCCAGCACCTGTGGGACGAACTGGCTCGGATTGCAGCCCTGGTCGACGCTTCCCGGCAGTCCGACGCCACACGCTCGGCATCCATGAAGCAGTCCGCAACGAAGCTCGACGAGACGATCGACGCGCTGACCGATGGCCTCTCGAGCCGAACGAAGCTCGCGCAGGAGACGTCTCGCACCGTGGTCGAAGTCTCGGGAAGCGCCCAGGATCTCGCACGCCACGTGGACGCGCTCGCGGCCACGGCGGAGGCGTCCGCGTCGAGCATCGTGCAGATGACGGTGACCAACGACGAGGTCGCCGCGAGCGTAGGAGACCTCGCCGCGAGCGTACGGGACACCGCCTCGTCTATCGAGGAGATGGCGTACTCGATCAAGGAGGTCGCGAAGAACGTCGACGCACTGTCGCTGACCGCCGAGGAGACGAGCTCGTCGATGAACGAGATGGACGTGTCCATTGATCAGGTCCAGTCGAACGCGAACGAGACGGCGCGCCTGAGCGAAGAGGTGGCGCAGGATGCGGAGCGTGGGGCCGAGGCGATCCTCAAGACCATCGGCGAAATCTACCGAATCAAGGAGTCTACCCAGGAGGCTGTGGCGGTGATTTCGAACCTCGGTTCGCGCATCGAGGCCATCGGACAGATCCTCAACGTCATCGACGACGTGGCGGAGCAGACCAACTTGCTGGCATTGAACGCGGCCATCATCGCCGCGCAAGCGGGTGAGCATGGCAAGGGGTTCGCGGTCGTCGCGGACGAGATCAAGGACCTCGCAGAGCGCGCAGGCGCGAGCACCAAGGAGATCGCGGAGCTGACGAAGACGATCCAGAGCGAGTCCAAGAACGCGATCGTGGCCGTGGAGCGCGGCGCCAAGAACGTGGATCGTGGCGTGGAGGTTTCGAACGAGGCGGAGCACGCGCTTAAGAAAATCCTCGAGAGCTCCCAGAAGTCGACCAACATGGTGCGCGCGATTGCCCGTGCGACCGTGGAGCAAGCCAAGGGCTCGCGACAGGTGACCGACGCAATCGGTCGAATCGCGGAGACGGTGCAACAGATCGCTGCGGCAACGGCGGAGCAAGCTCGCGGCTCGGAACTCATCATGCGAAGTGTGGAGCGCATGCGCGCGATCACGCAGCAGGTCGAGCGCTCTAGCCAGGATCAGGCCCGCGGGGGACGCGACGTCACGGCATCGATGGAGAGCATCACATCGCTGCTGGGGCAGCTGTCCCAAGCCCACCGGGCGCTATCCCGAAGTGGTGAGTCCTTGGTCGCATCGGCGGAGCGCATGGAGCGAGCCATCCAGCAGGAAGAGGCGATGCTCAGGCAGCTCAGCGGAGAGACCTTGCGACTGCGCGACGTGCGGTGACAGGGGGAGGAGTCTCGTCTAGGCCCAATTCAAGCCGAAGACGAGACGTTTGGGGGTGAGCCGCTGTGAGCGCGGCGAGGGGGTTTTGCGAAAGCCCCTGGGAAAGACCTAGTCCCAAAGCAGCGCGGAGCGCTTGATTTGGGTTAAGGGTTATTCGCCGGATGAGAGGCGGCGCTCGATCTCGTCGAGTTGAGCGCGCAGCTCGGGGTCCCGGTCTCGCATGGCCTCGACCTTGCGCACGGCGCTCATGACCGTGGTGTGATCGCGATTCGCAAAGGCGCGGCCAATTTCAGGGAACGAGCACTTGAGGCGCTGACGGCACAGGAACATGGCGATGTGGCGGGCACGGGACACGCTGCGGTGTCGCGCCTTGGACAACATGTCTGCCGTCTCCACGTGGAAGTGTCTGCAGACGATCTCCTGGATCTTCTCCACCGTCGCCACGGCCTTCCTGGAGGGAAGCGCGGTGGCGAGCTCACGCTCGGCGAACGCCAAGTCGAGGCGACACCCCAGCAACGAAGACTTCGCGATGAGCCGAATGAGCATGCCCTCGAGCTCGCGCACATTCGATTGCACAGCCTGGGCCAGCAAGATCGCGACGTCCTCGGCCATGTCGATGTTCTCGAGCTTGGCCTTCTTGCGAACGATGGCGACCCGGGTTTCGAACTCGGGGGTTTGCACGTCGGCGACCAGTCCCCAGGTGAAGCGAGAGACCAAACGCTGCTCCATGCGATCGAGCTGCTGCGGATACTTGTCCGCCGCGAGCACGATCTGCTTGTCGCAAGCATGCAGGATGTTGAAGGTATTGAAGAACTCCTCCTGCGTCTGGGTTCTGCCCGCCAGCGATTGGACGTCGTCGATCAGCAGAGCGTCACACTGGTGGTAGCGGGTGCGGAACTCCTCCATGCGACGTTCCGAAATGGCGGTGATGTACTCGTTGGTGAAGGAGTCCGCGGAGCCATAGACGATGCGGGCGGAGGGGCGCTCGGAGTGGATGCGAAGCGCGATGGCATGGAGCAGATGGGTCTTGCCCAGCCCGGTGCTGCCGCACAGAAACAGGGGGTTGTAGCGTCGTCCCGACCCGCCGGAAGCGGCGGCCGCGGCGGCGAAGGCGAGCTGGTTGCTGGGGCCGACGACGAAGTTGGCGAAGGTGTTCTTGGGGTTGACGCCGACGAGCGGGGCGACAGCCACGGGGGACCTGGCGGACTCGGGAATCGGGGGGTCCGGCTCGGAGCGCAGGACGTGGATGGTCTTGGGCACGACGGGAGCAGGGGGCCGCTGGGAGCTGACGGGGCTATCCAGATCGGGATCGATGGTCCAGACGACCTCGGTGGCCGACCCGCCGGCGCGTTCGATCTCTTGAAGGAGGGCGGGCTGGAAGTGATCCCTGATCCAGTCGCGGACGAACTCGTCACGGGCCCGGAGATGGAGCTTGCCGTCGGCTTGGCCGTCGAACTGGACGCCAGCAAACCAAGTGTCGAAGGTCGCGGGGGAGCGCTCGCGAATTCTTGCGATGGCGTTTTCCCACACCTGGCTGTGGATAGTTTCTGTCACGTTCTTCCTGTCATTCACGGCAGCGGGATGGATGCATTCGGACTTGCCCACAGGTTTCCCACACCCCAACCTTCCGCTTGTGGATTGGGTTATCCACAAGGTGTGGACAACCAGTGGGCAAACAGGCCTACAGCGGTCCCCTCAGACACCTGCTGGGTAACTCCCCAAGTTAGTGCGGGTGCCGATTATTCTGTTGCGTGCTCGAAATGCCGACCCGCGTGAGTCGGGATACGAAGCTGAATCGGTTTCGCTTGAGCTGCATGTCGGTTCCGTTGAATCGGTGCCGTCAACGCGAGCGAAGCCAGTGTCTAGAACGCTGCGGCTGCGGCGTCCACGGTGATCTTGCCGCGCGACGACAACACAATGGAAAGGCGTCGAAAATTTTTGCTCTGAGGATCCCCGGACCCGAAGGCGCCTTGGCAACGCATGGCTCACCCACCGCGAGCAAACTCGTAACCCATGGATGACACGCCTCAATCGGGGAGTCGGTCCGGGAATCGCCCCCCTTCCCGCAGCAATGTTGCTGATCCGCGAAGTCAAGGGTCGAACACAGACCGGTCTGCCAACCAACTCCTTTTCCGCGAAGCGGCCGGTGCAACGACCGCCTCGGGGCAGTTGTCCACAGGGCCCATGTCCGACGACCCGCCCATTCCCCCCAAACCACGCTCAATCACCCACATATTTCGCCAAATTGTTGCCGCGAGAGGGCAAGGGGATGTAGCACCCGTCGTCAACCCCAAACATCGGTTCACCATGCCCCGCTCCAGCGCATTCGCCTTCTCGACAACCCTGCTGGTCTTCGCGTTGACGAGCGCGGGCGCCCATGCCGACCGCAGCCAACTTCCCCCGGAAATCGGCTACAACTACGGCGATGTGGAGGACGCGCGCTGGGCAGCGACCTCGGGGGCCCTGCGAGCAGCCGGCAGCGGGATTACCAGCATCTGGGGCAACCCCGCGGGCCTGGCCCAGGCGCAGGTCTACCACATCGGAGCGCTTGCCGGCATCTGGCCCGAGGCCAAACGCCAGTCCTACGGGATCGGCGCCATGGACTCGGTGACCTCACGCCTCGCCGCAGGTCTCGGGTTCGTCTGGAGCGAACAGGACCCCGACGGCCTCGAGCGGGAGTCCCGCGACCTGCGCCTCGCCTTGGCCTACCCCTTTTCTCCCCAGGTCTCCTTCGGCCTCACCGGGCGGTACCTCTACCTTCAGCAGGACGGGCTCGGTCCCCTCGGACAGAGCTATGTCTCGGGCGGGCTCGAAGGCGAACCCATGCTCGAGACCTTCTCTTTCGACGCGGGCCTGCGCGTCGCCCCATCGGAGAACTTCTCCTTCGGTGTCCTGGGCACCAACCTGTCCAACCCCGGCCACGGACTCCAGCCCACCACCGCAGGTGGCGGCCTCGGGATCGGAACGCGCGACTTCTTCGTCGAGGCCGACGTCCTTGCCGACTTCACCACCTGGCAGAAGACCACCACCCGCGCCATGGGCGGCGCCGAGTTCCTCGCCGGGGGCAACTTCCCCCTTCGCCTCGGCTATCGATACGACGGGGGCGCGGCGTCCCACGCCATCTCCGGTGGCCTCGGCTACATCGACCCTGCCTTCTCCGTCGAGCTTGGCGCCCGGCGTTCCGTGGCGGGCGACGATCACACCGTGATCGTCTTCACGATTCAGTACTTCGTCGAATCCAGCGGGATGACGCGCGCCCCAACGGCCGCGTTCTGACCTCGCTGACTGTCCCCATCGGGACGTGGAACCGGGAGCGGATCACCCGTGCGTTCCGTTGTGATTTTCACGCGCGGAACCGTGGCGCTTCGCACACTCGATCCCCAATCGACGACCCGCCCGAAAGACGTTCTCATCCCCGGAGAACCGTGGTAGACCGTGTGTAGGTGTGGGTGAAATCCCAAGACAATTCCCACACCTTGGGCCTCCGCGAACGCGGGGCCTGATTGCGAGCAGGACGCCTGCTCGGGCTCAATCCTCTCGGGACCGCGGCTCGGCAGCATGCTCAGTCGCGTTGGTAACGGACGATGCCGCTACGTGGGTTCGTCCCCTTGTCAAGCTGCAAAGCGGCAGTTCGACGGTCGTGGGTTTGCCCACGCACCGGCGCTGCCGGGACGCAAGATTTCGCGATGGAGAAACTCGGCCTATCCGCCGCAACGCATGGTGTCATCCTGGTGGGTGATTACGGGAGCGGCAAGACGGAGATCGCGGTCAACCTCGCGCTGTTCCTCGCAGCGGAAGGGGGCCGCTCCCTGGCGATCGCGGACCTCGACCTGGTCAACCCGTACTTCCGGTGCCGCGAAGCCGTGGAACCGCTGGAGCAAGCTGGGGTCCGGGTGGTCATTCCGCAGGGAGGGCATCGTTTCGCCGACCTGCCCATCTTGCTTCCCCACGTCAAGGGTTTGCTCCAGAGCGACGAACACCTCGCGGTGCTCGATGTGGGCGGCGACGAGGTCGGCTCCAGGGTTCTCGCCGGTCTGGCGCCGGCATTCCGCCCCGAGGTCCACGAACTGTGGTTCGTGGTCAATGCGAACCGTCCCTTCAACGACACGCCCCAAGGCTGCGTCGCGACGATCCATCGCATCGAGCGAGCGTGCGGACTTCGGGTATCCGGATTGGTACCCAACACCCACCTGATGCAGGAGACGACGGTCGAGATGGTAGCAGACGGCGTGGTGCTCGCGGAGACGGTGGCAGACATGCTGGCCGTTCCCGTGCGCATGGTGGCGGCCATGGGGCCCGTGGCGGACCAACTTGCCGTCCACCATCCCGTGTTGCGCATGCGCAGACTCATGGTCCCGCCCTGGCTGCGGCGGGACTCCGTGCAGCTGGGTCGGACTGGACCGGACGCGTTCCGGCTTCGCTCGACGTAGGGAGACGATCGAATGCCAAGCATCCATGTGGATCGAGATCGGTGCAAGGGCTGCGAGCTCTGCAACGACGCTTGCCCCCAGGGCATCATCGGGATGTCCAAGCAGATCAACGTCAAGGGGTATTTCTACGCGGAGGTGACCGACCCGGGACGGTGCATCGGGTGCATGCTGTGCGCCGTGATGTGTCCCGATTTGGCTATCGCCGTGCATGGGACCGCCGTGCAGTACCGCCTGTACGACTACTTCCAGCCCCAGCAGCCGTGAGGTGACGTCGCCATGGCCAAGAAGCTGATGAAGGGAAACGAGGCGATCGGTGAGGCGGCCATCCAGGCTGGCTGCCGCAACTACTTCGCCTATCCGATCACGCCCCAGAGCGAGGTGGCCGAATACCTCTCTCGCAGGATGCCCGAGGTCCTGGGCAACTTCGTGCAGGCAGAGAGCGAGCTCGGCGCGGCCAACATGGTCTTCGGCGCGGCTGCCACGGGCGAGCTCGTGTTCACCACGTCCTCAAGCCCGGGCATCAGCCTGATGGCCGAGGCCATCTCCTACATCGCAGGAGCCCAGCTGCCCGCCGTCTTCGTCAATATCGTGCGCGGCGGCCCCGGCCTCGGGGGCATCCTCCCAGCCCAGTCCGACTACTTCCAGGCCACCAAGGGCGGCGGCCATGGAGACTATCGTCTCCTCGTCCTCGCCCCCGCCACCGTTCAGGAAGCCGTCGACCTCATGATGCTCTCCTTCCAGCTCGCCAACAAGTACCGCAACCCCGTCATGATCCTGGGCGACGGCATGATCGGGCAGATGATGGAGCCGGTCGAGTTCGATCCGCCCCCCCCCATGCACGGCCTCCCCCCGAAGGACACCTGGGCCACCACGGGAGCCAAGGGGCGCAAGCGCAACATCGCCCACTCCTTGTTCCTCGACCCGGAGGCCCTCGAGAACAACAACCACGTCTTGGCTGCCAAGTACGAGCAGTGGCAGAAGGACGAGATCCGGTACGCCACCTACAACCTCGACAACAACCCCAAGCTACTCGTCGTCGCCTACGGCACCATGGCGCGCATCTGCTCCACCGCCATCGACGAGCTCAAGCAGCAAGGCGTCGAAGTCGGGCTGTTCCGCCCCATCTCCCTGTACCCCTTCCCCTCCGCCGCCATCTGCGAGTGCGCTCGCAAGATCGGCAAGGTCATCTCCATCGAGATGAGCATGGGCCAGATGGTCGAGGACGTACAGGCTGCCGTCGGCCATGACATCCACGTGGACTTCTTCGGTCGCGCGGGCGGGATCGTTCCCTCCCCCGACGAGGTCGTCCAAGCCCTCAAGGCCAGGCTTCAGGCGTGAGACAAGGAGATGCCATGACGACCCTGTTTGCCCGACCCGAGTCCATGAGCGAGAGGATCACGCACTACTGCCCAGGCTGCACCCACGGCGTGATCCACCGCCTCGTCGGCGAAGCCATCGACGAGCTGGGCATCGCCGACCGCAGCGTCGGCATCGCCCCCGTCGGCTGCTCGGTGCTCATCTACAACTACTACAACATCGACTTCCAGGAGGCGCCCCACGGCCGCGCCCCTGCCCTCGCCACGGGCGCCAAGCGCGCACGTCCCGACCTCATCGTCTTCACCTACCAGGGCGACGGCGACCTCGCCTCGATCGGCACCAACGAGATCATCCACGCCGCCAACCGGGGCGAGAAGATCACCACCGTGTTCGTCAACAACGCCATCTACGGCATGACCGGTGGCCAGATGGCACCCACCAGCATGCCCGGACAAGTGACCACGACCTCTCCCAGGGGGCGCGACCCAGCCCTTGCCGGCTTCCCCATGCGCATGTGCGAGATGCTCTCGACCCTGCGAACCCCCGCCTACATCGTTCGCGGATCCGTGCACACGCCCCAGCTCGCCGTGCAAACCAAGCAGGCCATCCGTCGAGCCTTCGAGCTCCAAATGGAAAAGCGCTGCTTCACTTTCGTCGAGGTCCTGTCCACTTGCCCGACCAACTGGGGCATGACCCCCACCAAGTCGCTGCGCTGGCTGCAGGACAACATGTTGCCCTACTACCCGCTCGGTGTGTTCAAGGACCCCGATCAGCAAGAGCGTGGCGACGGTCAGGTGCCGACGCCGTGGAGGGACAGCGATGCAAAATGAAGTCATGTTCGCCGGGTTCGGCGGCCAGGGCATCATGCTCATCGGTCAGATGCTCGCGTACGCTGGCATGGGCGAGGGCAAGAACGTCGTGTGGCTGCCGTCCTACGGACCCGAGATGCGCGGCGGCACCGCCTACTGCACCGTCGTGGTCTCCGACAAGGACATCGGCTCGCCGATCATCGATCGACCTGAAAGCATCGCGGTCCTCAACCGTCCGTCACTGGACAAGTTCCACACCAAGGTGCGGACCAAGGGCCTGCTGGTCATCAACACCTCTCTGATCGAGGCGACCACGGACCGGACGGACATCGACGTACTCAACGTCCCCGCGAACCAGATCGCGCTCGAAGCAGGGACAGGCAAAGCGGCGAACATGTGCGTGCTCGGCGCGTACGTCGGCCGCACCAAGGCCGTGACCCTCGACTCCTTGCGGAACCTCGTCCGCTACCAGTTCAAGTCCAAGCCGCAGTTCATCGACGTGAACCTGCGCGTTCTCGAGAAGGGATACGAGCTGGGAGATCAGCTCGCTTCGAGGACCAACTAGTCGCGCGTGGAGCTGCTCATGACCGCACAAGTCGATCTGCAAACGACCGAAGACGTCCTGGCCCGGTACCCCAGCGATCCTCGTCACCTCATCTCGGTGCTGCAGGACATCCAGCTGGCCTACCGCTACCTGCCCAAGGAGGCGATCGAGAGGGTCTCCTCCGCCCTTGGCGTTCCTGTCGCCAAGGTCTACGCCGTCGCCACCTTCTACAAGGCCTTCTCCTTGACCCCGCGGGGCGAGAAGATCCTGCGCGTGTGCACGGGAACCGCCTGCCACATCCGTGGGGCGCCCCTGCTGCTCACGGAGCTCGAAAAGCGACTCCAGATCAAGCCCGGCGGTACCACCGAAGACATGAAATTCAGTCTCGAGGCCGTCAACTGCGTCGGCGCCTGCGCCCTCGCCCCCGTGGTCGTCGTCAATGACACCGCACACGGAAATCTGTCGGTCACCAAGGTGCGCCGTCTCATCAAGCCCGGGGAAAAGTCCACCGAGAAGGAAGCCAATTGATGGACACCCACCTCCGCTACGACAGCGTCGAGGCCTTCCGCTCGCACGTCGCCTCGCTTTTCGAATCCCCCGAAGCCAAGAAGCGGCGCGTGCTCGTGTGCTGCGGAACCGGCTGCATGGCCGGTGGCGCCAAGCAAGTCGTCGAGGCCATGCACGAGCAGCTTCAGGCCATCGACCCAGCGAAGAAGGCCGAGCTCAATCTCGTCATGAAGCGCACCGGCTGCCACGGCTTCTGCGAGAAAGGCCCCCTCGTCGTCCTCATGCCCCAGGGTCTCTTCTACAAGAACGTCAAGCCCAAGGACGTCGAAGCCATCGTGCAGGAATCCATCCTGGGCGACGGCGTGATCGAGCGCCTGCTGTATGTCGAGCCCAGCACGGGCAAGCCCGTCCACAAGTACGGCGACATCGAGTTCTACGCCAAGCAGACCCGCGTGGCGATGCGCAACATCGGCCTCATCGACCCCGCGAACCTCGACGACTACCTGCTACGCGGCGGGTATGCCGCCCTGGTCAAGGCCCTCACCACCATGACGCCGGAAGACGTGATGAAGGAGGTTGCCGACTCGAAGCTCCGCGGTCGTGGCGGAGGCGGCTTCGATGCCGGGCGCAAGTGGCGTAGCTGCAAGAGCGCCCCTGGCGACGAGCGCTTCCTCATCTGCAACGGTGACGAAGGGGACCCGGGAGCCTTCATGGATCGCTCCATCATGGAAGGGGATCCCCACGGCGTGCTCGAAGGCATGATCCTCGGCGGCTTCGCCCTCGAGTGCAAGCAGGGCTACATCTACGTCCGCCAAGAGTACCCCCTGGCTGTCGAGAACCTGCAACGAGCCCTTCGCGACGCACGCGCCCGCGGGCTCCTCGGCGACAACATCCTCGGCTCGGGATTCTCCTTCGACATCGAAGTCGCCCGCGGTGGCGGGGCCTTCGTCTGTGGCGAGTCCTCCGCTCTCATGCGGTCCGTCGAAGGCAAGGTCGGCGAGCCCCGCGCCAAGTACGTACATGCCACCGACAAGGGCCTCTGGGACAAGCCCACCGTCCTCAACAACGTCGAGACTTGGGTCTGCGTGCCACGCATCATCGAGCACGGCTCCGCCTGGTTCACAGCCATGGGAACCGAGCGCTCCAAAGGCACGAAGGCCTTCGCGCTCACCGGCAGGGTCAAGAACACCGGCCTCGTCGAAGTCGAAATGGGCACGAGCCTGCGAGACATCATCTTTGGCGCCGGCGGCGGCATGCTCAGCGACGGACCTCGCGGCAAGTTCAAGGCCGTTCAAACCGGCGGCCCCTCCGGCGGATGCCTCCCCGAAGACATGCTCGACCTCGCCGTCGACTTCGACACGCTCACCAAGGCGGGATCGATGATGGGCTCCGGCGGCATGATCGTCATGGATCACTCCACCTGCATGGTCGACGTCGCACGGTACTTCCTTTCGTTCCTCGTCGACGAGTCCTGCGGCAAGTGCGTGCCGTGCAGGGAAGGCCTGTTCCAGATGATGCACATCGTGTCGCGCATCTGCGAAGGCAAGGGGACGCTCGAGGACCTCGACAGGATCGAGGACCTGGCCACGGCCGTCGAGCTCGGCTCGCTCTGTGCCCTGGGCAAGAGCGGCCCCAACCCAGTGCGATCGACCCTGCGCTACTTCCGGCACGAGTACGAAGCGCACATCCTCGAAAAGAAGTGCCCGGCCGGTGTGTGCAAGGCCCTGATCACCTACGGCATCGATCACGACAAGTGCGACGGTTGCGGAGCTTGCCTGCGCGCGTGCGCGTCCTCGGCCATCTCCGGGACCATCAAGAAGGGCGAGACGTTCCAGATCGATCTGCTCCAATGCGACCGATGCGGAGCGTGCGAGACCGTGTGCAAGCGAGGCGCGATCTCGGCGTCCTGATCGGAGAGGAGCAAGGAGACGTCATGGCATTCTTCATGACCATCAACGGCAAGCGGGTCGAAGCCAACGAGGGCGAAATGGTCCTCGCCGTCGCCCGCCGCGCCGGCATTCCCATTCCCACGCTCTGCCATCATGAAGCCGTCGAGCCCTTCGGCTCCTGCCGGCTCTGCATGGTCGAAGTCACCAAGCCCGCCTGGAAAGGGTGGAAGGGACTGATGACCGCGTGCCTGTACCCGTGCGCCCCAGACCTCGTCATCGAGACCGACAGCGAACGCGTACACCAGGTGCGACGCAACGTCCTCGACTTGCTGCTTGCGAGGTGTCCGGATGCGGACGTGATCCAAAAGCTCGCGTCCCAGTACGGCGTCCAGCAGTCGAGCTTCATGCAGCGCGAGAAGCCCGACAAGTGCATCCTGTGCGGCCTGTGCGTGCGCGTCTGCGAGACGGCGGCAACGTCCGCCATCTCCACCGTGCAGCGCGGCCACGGGCGCGAAATCGGCACGCCCTGGGGTGGGCCGCCGCCCGACTGCATCGGATGCCTCGCCTGCGCCCATGTCTGTCCCACGGGCCACATCCAGTTCGAAGAATCCGGATCCGTACGCAAGATCTGGGGACGGGAGTTCGAGCTGCAACGCTGCGAGAAGACCGGAAAGCCCCTGCCCATCACCAAGGATCAGGCGGCCTTCCTCGCCAAACGCCAGACCATGAACCCCAGCTACCTGTCGACCTCCGCCGACGCCAACCGCAAGCAGACCGCCGAAACGCTCGGACGCATCGCCCGGTGGAACAAGCTCGGCATGCAGCAGGAGGTGAAGTGATGCCCCTACGACTCGTCGTCCAGCCTCAGTACTGCATCGGATGCCGGGCCTGCGAGATGGCGTGCGCGTTCACCCACGGCAACAAGGGACAGCCCGGCAAGAGCCGCTGCCAGACCCTTTCCGTCGCCAAGGACGAGTACGTTCCCATGCTCTGCCTGCAGTGCGACCATGCCGCCTGCGTGCAGGTCTGCCCCGTGTCCGCCATCAGCCGCAACGAGCAGACCGGCGTGGTCCTCGTCGACATGGAAAAGTGCATTCAGTGCATGGCCTGCACCGTCGCCTGCCCCTTCGGCAACATGCACATCGACACGCCCAATCATGCCGTGGTCAAGTGCGACCTGTGCGCCGGGTACGGGGACAATCCCCGGTGCGCCATGTTCTGCCCCACCAAGTGCCTCTCCGTCGAACAAGTCTGAGGCTCTGACGAGAGCTACCCCACGGCTTCGCCGAGCAGCGACCCCGTGTCCTTCACGAGGCTCACACTCTGCTCGAGCCCCTTGATGATCAGCTTGATGTGCAGCACGAGCTTGGGGTTGAGGATCTGGCTCGGCGCGCTCGCCACCAACGCCATCCCTGTCTGCGCGGTCTCCCCCGCCTTTGCCGCAAGCTGCATCCCCAGCTCCGCGGTCGTCCCCCACAGCAAGGAGAGCTTCTTCGCGCTCTCGGTCTCGCCGAGCTGCGACGCCAGCGAGTCCACTTCGTCCTTCTTGATCTTCTTGTCGCCGCTCTCCACGTCCGAGGGAGCCTCTTCCCCTTTGGTCTTGTAGGACGCCAGGTGCACGTGACGCCCGGTCTCCACGAGCTGGTACGCAGCCGCATACATCTCCGCGGACGCACGGAAGAAGTTGTCGTACTCGGGCATGCCGATCTGCACGTACTTGAAGTCGTACTCCGCGTTGGGGTTCATGCGGGCGACCTTGATGTAGTCGTACCGCACGTCGCCTTCGAAGGACTTGAGCGAAGGGGCAAGCTGGCCCAGCTGGACCTGCCCTTGGGGCGGGACGTCGACGAGCTTCTTCGCGAGCTCCGCGGTCGTGGCGCCGACTTCCTTGGCGAAGTCGGAGAACTCGGTGGCCACCTCGCCCATCGCTTGCTCGAACTCCTCCCAGTTCTTCGCCTCACGTACGGTGGTCGTGGTTTGGCCGTTCATCGTACGGCTGGACACGACCGTGGCTTTGAGACCAATGGCTTCGCACGCCGAAGCGAGCGCCGAAAGCGCGGCCAACCCCACCAACTTCCTTCTTGAGATCATCTCTCCTTCGTATCACAGGGGGATGGTCCGCCGCAGCACCGTATGCTGCGCCCCGGCACCCCCCGGCATCCCCGGCATCCCGAACGTTGCCTATCAAATCAAGCTGACGAGCATGCGCGTTGCGACAACGTAGAGCAGGACCGCGAAGATCTTCTTGAGCTTGTCGACAGGCAGGGCGTGGGCGAGCCGGACACCGAGGGGTGCGGTCAGCACACTGACGACGACGATGCCCGCGAGTGCGGGAAGGTAAACGTAACCCACGGAGTGCTCGGGCCGGTCGGCGACGCCGATCCCGTTGTAGAGGTAGCCGAGGGTGCCTGCGACGGCGATGGGGAAGCCGAGGGCGGCGGAGGTCCCGATGGCGGACTTGAGAGGGACGTTGTGCCAGACCATGAACGGAACGGACAGTGTCCCACCGCCGATGCCGACCCAGCTCGACACCAGGCCGATGACGCCACCCGCGCTGAACATGCCGACGGGTCCAGGCAGGGAGCGCGAGGGCTTGGGCTTGTGACCGAGGATCATCTGTGTGGCGACGTAATAGAGGAACACGACGAAGAAGCCCTTGAGCAATCCTGTGGAGAGCAGAGCGACCACGCAGGACCCTGCGAAGGTTCCGAGAAGGAGGCCAGCGACCGTGCGTCGTACGACGACCCACTCCACGCCGCCTCGCTTGTGGTGGGCAGAGGCACTGGAGACGGCGGTGAAGACGATCGACGCCATCGAGGTGCCGAGAGCCATGTGCATGATGCGATCGTCGGACACTCCCTGCAGGCCGAAACAGAAGACGAGCATGGGAACGATGACGAGTCCGCCTCCGATGCCGAGCAAGCCGGCAAGCACGCCAGCGACGGCGCCCACGAGCGAGTACATCAGCGCAACGGTCCACATGACTGTCTCACCCTTCCTTGCCGAGCAGGAGGTGCTGCGTGGTCGTGACGTGGCGGTCCATCGCCTTCCGAGCATCGCTTGCATCTCGTCGCTCGAGTGCGGCGAGGATGTCGAGGTGGGCCTGCACGGAGGCCTTGCGACGGTCGCGAGGTCGTAGGTTAGCGCTGCGCGTGTCGTGCAGCGTGGTTCGGAGAGATTGCATCAGGTCGCTCACGACGGTGTGCGAGCGAACGGACAGGGTCAAGAGGGTCGGAGGGGGAACTGTGGGCGTCAGGCGGCACGGGGAAGGCGGACCACGGAGCCCCGTCGAAGGAATCGGTCGGAGGCTCGAAGCAGCTTGCGCTGTTGCAGGCTCTTGCCCGTGATCAGGTGGACGACGAAGTGCAAGGTGTCGACGACGGACGCGACCTTGTCCGCGACGGCGAGGACCCATCCTTCTCGCGTGCTGGGGGCGGGACCCATAGGGTACATGTGCGGAACGATGGCATCGCACACGTCGGGGCTCTCGCCCATCTGGTCGGCCACGGACGCAGCGATGGCCCCGTGGGTGGACCAGGTACCGAGCCGCGAGTGCACGTCGTGCAGCAATCCCGCGCGGGCACATGTGCGGCGGTCGGCCTGTACGACGCTAGCGATCATCCACGCGTAGCGCGCGGAGCGGAGGAGGTGATCGCTCTTGCGCACGTTGTGATGAATCTGGAAGCGTGTTTCGAGAAAGGTAGGATGATGGAGCAGATCTTCGACCTCGGCGTACATACCTTGCGTGACGATCCGCTGTTGCGAACGCGTCGAGAGGGCAACGACCTTGCCGCCCGAGGGCTCCCCTGCTTGCATGGCCGTGCCTTCGTGCACGCACCATGCCGCGACAGCATCATCAGATTTTCAATAGGTTGGCGTTGCAGCCTTGCAGGACTGCAATTCCCCCGATCACATTCGAGAGAAGACAGGCGGCAGGCACGGGTCATGGGCAGTCAAGGCGGGATGCGAGGAGCGACTCGAGTCGGCGTGATCGAGTCACCGAACAACCTCGAGATCTCGGACTTCTGACACGCACCCACCATGCATCTCCAAGGGCAGCGCGCGGCCACGTAGACGCGGTGCTCGCCGGTCACGTCGCGCTGGGCTACGGCCGAGTCCTCGAGGAATAGCGCGAGCCGAACAGGGTCGATCCTCGGTTGCGCTCCGCCTTATGGACCGAGCCGCGTCGGGAAGGTTGCGCTCGCGGCCTTGACCTTCCCGCACCGGAGCCCCAAGCTTCTCGCGTCATGTCCGAAGAACACTCTCACAAGCCTGTCTTCTGCCTACGCAACCACTCCAGCAAAGAGGCTGGCGAGCACATGGCTTGCCCCTACTGCTTCGGCAAGAAGCGCGCGCTCATCGAGGAGGGCGAGCGCAAGGAATTCTGCGACTACGACCCGGACAAGGATCCTGTCACTTTCGGCTTTCCCGACGATAGCTCGCGCAACGCGGGGGCGTGAGTCAGGGCGTCGACGAGGAAGGCACGGGGACCGGGGCGGAAACGTCCGGCTTGGGGGGCCTTCGCACCTGCATCGTGACATCGAGCACGACGCGCTCGCCGGCGCCGATTTGAACGGTACGGCGTTCGTCGGGGGCGTGAGGGTGGCGGAGTGTGATGTGGTGGACTCCCGCGGACAGCGGGATGGGCCGGGCAAAGGGAGTCGTCTCGACCTGAGCGCCGTCGACGATGACGTGAGCCCAGGGTTGAGCGAGAACGAGCAGGGAACCTGCGTGTGGGGGCACCAGCAGGAGGGCGCCTTGACCGGAGGCCGCCCGTGCCTCGATGTCTGTTCGGAAGACGAAGTGGATCGCGGTGCCCCCGACCACGAGCAACGCGAGCATGACGAAGAGCATGCGCAGCGCGGGCACGACGCTGGGCCCTTCGCTCGACGGGCCCAGCAGGTCCGGGTGATCTTCGTCGACGTGGGCGGGTCGGTCGATGATCCGGGCGCGAGCCAGGGTGGCGGTGATCACGTGGCGCCGTGGGGAGGAGGACAGGTTGCCGTAGGCTCCCTCGAGAGCGGTGCACAGTTCCCGTGCGGAAGCGAATCGATCCCCGGGGAGCTTCTGGAGACACCTCGCGACGATCTGGCCCAACGCCCTCGGCGTGGTGGACCGATCCAGGCTCTTGGGCTCGTCATGGCGAACGCTGTGGGCGAGCGTTCGGTCGTCCTTGCCCTCGAACGGGCGACGCCCCGACAACAGTTCGTAGATCACGACGCCCACCGCGAACACGTCGCTTCGGGGGTCGACAGTCTCGCCAAGGATCTGCTCAGGGGACATGTACGACGGCGCGGCCAGGGCCGCGTCCACGTCGAGAGGTTCCGGAGAGGACGGCATGTTCTCTGCGTACGCTGAACCGAAGTCAATGAGAACGACCCGACCGTCACGGCCCACGAGGATGTTGGAGGGGCGAACGTCGCAGTGAATCACGCCGCGAGCGTGGGCATGGGCGAGCGCTCGGGCCAGCTCGACGGCTATGGCCACGGCGCAGGGGACATCCACACTCTTGACCTGTGCCAGCAGCTGCCGCAGGGTGAGACCCTCCACGAACTCGACGGCGAACCACATCACGTGGTCGTCGCGGCCATAGTCGAGAATGCGGGCGATGTTCTCGTGCCGCAGGTTGGACAGGATGCGAGCTTCGCGCTCGAGGGACAGGGCGAAGGGGGAGGAAGGGGCGATGGAGGGTTTGAGCGCCTTGATCGCGACGTCGCGTCCGAGCGGGTGCTGCAAGGCGCGAAAGACCTCGGTCACGTGACCGGAGGCGAGGGCGCTCGTGACGCGGCAGGATCCGAACTGCTTGGGCTCCATGGGGCGAAGTCGGGGGGATATGCCCGCCCGGGGGCAGCAATCTAACACCACCCGCGCCGGCGGACAGGCCGGATTGGCGGGGGGCGGAGGAACGGCTGGGGCACGCGTTGGGGATTTGCGGCGGCGGTCGGTCGCGCTACGAACACGGACGTGGAACTTGCCTTTCGATCGATCTTCGCGCCCGGGCTCTTCTTGGGTCAGGTGGCCGTCGTGACGGGTGGCGGCACCGGGATCGGCCTGGCGGTCACGCGCGAGCTCTGCCACCTCGGCGCACGCGTGGCGATCGGGAGCCGGAAGAAGGACCACCTCGACCAAGGAGCAGCGGTGCTCCGAGAAGAGGGGCACGACGTGCTGACCATCCCTTTCGACATCCGGGATCCTGAAGCCGTGTCCCGCATGACGGACGAGGTCTTGCAACGCTGGGGAAAGATCGACGTGCTGGTGAACAACGCGGGTGGACAGTTCCCGAGCCCGGCCAAGGCCTTGACGACGAAGGGCTGGGAGGCTGTGATCCACAACAACCTCAACGGGACGTTCTTCGTCACCCTCGAGGTGGCGCGCAAGGCGATGCTGCCCGCCCGACGCGGCCGCATCGTCAACGTGACCGCCACCGTCGCACGCGGCTTCCCTGGCATGGCGCACACCGGTGCAGCCCGGGCAGGCGTCGAGAACCTCACGCGGTCGCTCGCCATCGAGTGGGCCTCCGAAGGCGTGCGCGTCAACGCGGTCGCCCCCGGCAACAACATCCGATCATCAGGAACCGCACAGTACGGCGAAGCCCTCCTGCAGATGACACGAACAGCCACCCCCCTCAAACGGCTCGGCGCCCCCGAAGAGGTCGCTCGCGTGATCGTCTTCCTCGCGTCAGATGCCAACGACTTCATCACTGGATCGGTGGTATCCGTCGATGGTGGCCAAGCCCTCTGGGGAGACATCTGGCCCATCCCAGAGCCTACGGAATCCGAGTGAGCGACAGCGTTTCGAGCTTCCAAGACCATCCCGCGGCCACCGCTCCGGTCGGCCGTCGGCCCGGGTTCATCCACGATACCTGGGCCTGGGCAGCAGGCTACTTCGTCGGCGACGCACCTTCGTTCTGGATCGCGATGGTGCCGATGCTCATTCTCTCCGCCGCCCTCTTCACGCGAAGCCTCACGTCGAACTACATTTTCGACGAGCAGGAGGCCCTGCTCGCCAATCCCTACGTAAACGGAACGAAGCTGTCGTTCGCGGACGCCGTGCGACGGGACTTCTGGGGTCTTCCCCCGGACCGCAGCGTGGGGTCTTATCGTCCGCTTCCCAACTATGTCTGGCGTGGCGTATGGGATGCGCAGAAGGGCGTGACCCACGGGGTGAACTGGACAGTGGGGCGCCTGACGCCGGCGGTTCACAGCGTCCGCAGGCCTGCTCGCCCCCCGGGATGGCGAAGCTGGCCCAACCTGCTTGGCCTGATCGTGGGAGGCCCGGCGCTCGCAGCACTCGCGCTCCAGATCGCACGAGCCGGGCGAAACAGACTCCGCTGGGGTGCGGCCGTTGCCGCCGTGTTGGTGGGCACCGCCGTTGCCTCCGGCGCCTTGGGCTGGTTGCTGTACATCGCTGGTGCTGCCGCTGTGGTGGCGTTGGTGCTTCTGCTCGTGCCCGTGATCGCGCTTCCCTTGACCGTGCTGGGCGGGTTGAGTTTGCTGGCACTCGCGAACCTGCCGACGCAGCAGCACCCTCCCGTGATGCAGCCGTGGTTGTTCCACTGGCTTAACGTCCTGTTCCATGCGGCCAACGGCGCGGTACTGGTCTGCGTCGTCCACGGGTTCACGCGACGTCGCGGGCTTGCGTGGCTCACTGGGGCGGTGTTCGTGACGAGCGCGGTGCTGACGGAAGCGGTGAGCGGCGTGGTCGGGATCGCGGACGTGATGGGTGGACTGGGCGCATGCCTCGCGTTGCTTGCGCTTCGACTCCCGATGTGGGCGATGCCTTTCGCCGTCTTCGCGGCGGTGGTGTTCGGACTGTTTTCGAAGGAGAGCGCGCTGGTCTGCATCCCGCTTGTTCCCTTCGCGGCGATCCTGTTCGCGCCTTTGACCCACGGGCGACGTCCCCTGCGATGGGTTCGCGGGTTGCTCGCGCTCGTGGGAGCCGCCGGGGCACTCGTGCTGTACGTGTACTTGCGCAAGCTGTGGTTCCCCGCGCCAATGCCTGAGGAACTGCGTGCGCCCCTGCCTGAAACCGCCAACCTCCTGCAACAGGCCATGCACTGGTTCCGCGGGTGGTTTCATCAAGCCCCGCTGCCAAGGGACCCGCTCAACAACCCGCTCGTCGATGCGCCTGACTTCCGGTTCCGAACGGCTGGGGCTCTGCGCGTGTTCTGGCGTGGGCTGGTGCAGGTCGTGTTCCCTCGAGAGCTGTCGGGGGACTACTCCGCCCCCCAGGAACCCGTCCCCGAGCACCTCCACGAGGTGGAGAACGTGCTGGGCGCGCTGGCGTTCGTGGCGCTGCCCATCGCAAGCCTCGCCCTCGCGGTCCGCGCATGGTGGGGCGAGCGACGCGTCTATCGCTTGCTGTGCACAGCGATGACCTGCAAGCGCTCCGAGATCGATCCGAGCATGGCGAGGCTTCGTCTGCCCGCCTTGGCCATGCTCGGAGCCGTCGGCTTGATGTGGATCTTGGTGGCGTACTTCCCCCACTCCAACATCCCGGTCTTGCTGCCGACCGTTCGTGCGGAGCGATTCTGGTACTTCCCCGTCATCGGTTCGAGCCTCGCACTGGCAGCGGGGTTCACATGGTTCTTCGAGTCCACTCGCCATCGCTGGCACGGGGCGGTCGCTGTCGCAGCCTGCGTGGTCTTTCTGACGTTTCAAGCAGCACGCGCGCGAACGCACGCGTTCCACTACGCCGACGATCTCACGTTCTGGGACGCAACGCGCAAGGCGGTGCCCCGTAGTGCGAAGGCGCAGCTGAACTACTCCGTGATGTGGGGAGCGAGGGGTAGACTCGACGTTCGCCTGCATGCCAACCGCGAAGCCCTCGCCCTCGCGCCCACCTGGCCGATGGCGCACATCTACCTTGGGGACACGCTCTGCCGGCTGCACCGTCCCGAGGAGGCGTGGCCCCACTACCGTGAGGGCTTCAAGCTGGCCCCTGGCGATCCGAACTTGATCGCGCTGGCCCTGCAATGCCTGTGGGACGAATCTGCGCTGGAGGACCATCGGGACGAACTGGTCGCGATGGCGGACAAGCATCCCGGCTCCTGGCTCGCCTTCCTCGCGAACGACACACTCAGCAACGGGGAAGCCAACAACGGCGTCGACCCGAAGCACCGCCCGCGCGGCTACAACGAAGGGCCGCGAGAGTAGTTGGCGCGTTCGACCGCCCGACTCACCGGACAGCCACCGTTTTGTGAACCGTCACCAGGCCTCCCTCGAACGGCTCCACCCGCGCCGCCCGAAACGTTCGCGCGATGCACCCTCCCTCGGGGGTCCCCGCGAAAGCTCCCATCACGGTGGCTGTGGTGACCCTGCCCGAAGGGGCAAAGGTCACCGACACCCGTGCCGCACCGGGCGGTGTTTCGGGTCGCCGGCAGGACATGGCGGCAGCAGCTGAGGCCTCCAGCGCCGCGCTCGCAGCAGACCGGTCGAACGGTCCCGCGCGCGACGGCTCTGACGCCACCACCAGCTCGCTCCCCAGCTGATCCTCCCGAGAAGGTGGCTCAGAAGATGGCAACACCAGCTCCTCAGAGGCGTCGCCTCGCTCGCGCTCTGGACGATCAGGGCTGGTGGACTCCCGGTCAGACCAGACCACGACCTCGTTCAAGACCGTCACCCACTCGATCGTCGCGTCCTCTTCCTCCCCGGTCTGGGGCTCCACCACCCCAACGATGGGCAGGTCTTCGACAGCGACGACGGGCGGCGCCTGCGCCGCGGCGGGCAAGGCGAACGCCTGGGTTGCTTGGGAAGCGGGCCCGTCCAACGGAGAGAACAGCACGAAACCAGCGAGCGCTGCCATCGCCCCGAAGGCACCCGCAGCCATCCAACTCGCACGGGGCGCGGGAGCCCGAGGGGCCCCGGGTGGAAGCGTATCCGACACGGCCATCGGCGCGATGGACCCGAGGTCCGACGCGAGAGGGGGAGGCGTCCGGTCCCCCTGCCAATCCTCCTCGTATTGAATCTCCACACCCGAAAACAAGGGCCCCGAATCCGAGGGCTCCAACGATAGCCGAGGCGGCTCCGACAGAATGGCCCTGATGTCGACACGTGCTTCGTCCTCCCCGGTGCGCCGCGGCGGGGGAATCAACGTGCGGCCCCGGCCTACCGCTTGCGGCCGTCGCTGCGTCGGCACGACGTCGTCAAACACGTCCTCGAGAGGTTCTGGTTCGTTTCGGGGAAGAGGCTGAAACATTTTGCGCTCCGTTCGATAGGGGGTTCAAAGCGTTTTCAAGGGACCTTTCGCGGCGACCCGGCGCCCACAGACACAAATATTCCCATACGTTATATATTGAGCGAGGCGAGTCCAAGTCAAGAGGGGGCGCCATCCATCCGCTGCGGCTTTGGAGGGGGAAGGATTCTCGAAAGCAGGCGCGAGGACCGATGCGGTACCCTCTCGCGCAATGGGAACAGGCGACGAAAGCGGCGGCCGGCTGCGGTGGTGGGGATTGGCGCTGGGGCCCGCGGTGGCGGTCGGGATGTTGGTTTCTCGGGCTCCCGGAGGGATGTCCGCCGAAGCCTGGTCCGTTACCGCGGTCACGGTGCTCATGGCGGTGTGGTGGGTGACGGAGGCCATCCCGATCCCAGCCACGGCATTGCTGCCCATCGCTGCGTTCCCGATGCTCGGGGTCATGTCAGCGGGTGCCGCGGCGGCCCCGTACGCGAACCACCTCATCTATCTGTTCATCGGCGGCTTCTTCTTGGCGGTGACGATGGAGCGATGGAACCTGCACAAGCGGGTGGCGCTTCACACCCTCCGCCTGGTGGGTACGAGCCCGCGGCGCATGGTGCTCGGGTTCATGATTGCGACGGCATCGCTCTCGATGTGGGTGTCCAACACGGCGACGGCGATGATGATGGTGCCCATCGGCATAGCGGTCCTTCGTCAGGCGAACGCGGGAGGGGAAGCGACCAGGGAGCGTCGGAACCTGGGCACGGGGCTGATGCTCGGGATCGCGTACGCGGCGTCCATCGGAGGGGTGGCCACGCTGATCGGAACCCCTCCGAACACGGTGATGGCGGGCATGGTCGAGAAGCTCTACGGCGTCGACATTGGCTTTGCGCGCTGGATGCTGCTCGGGGTACCGCTTGCTGCCGTCACGCTAGCCGTGGCATGGCTGCTCCTGACATGGCTGTTCCCGACGCGCGACCTGGATCTTGCCAAGGTGAGGGAGTTGTTGCGGAGCGAGGTCCGCAGCCTCGGGCCGGTGTCGCGTCCGGAAAAGCTCATCGTGCTGGTCGGCCTGGTGGCCGCCACCGGGTGGGTGGCGCGCGGCTTTCTCGAGCAGTCGACGCTCGTCAGGCGCATCTGGCCTCGGTTCGACATGGTCCAGGACTCGACCATCGGGATCGCCTGCGCGATCGCGTTGTTCGTCATCCCGGTGTCGGTTCGCAAGCGCGAGTTTCTGCTCGACTGGAGCACCGCGGTGAAGATCCCCTGGGGTGTTGTCGTGCTGTTCGGGGGAGGACTGTCGCTTGCGGAGGGCTTCAGCAAGACGGGTCTGTCGGAGTTTCTGGCGAGCATGCTCCAGGGGCTGGAGGGAACGAGTCTGTGGGTGTTCGTGGGAACGGTGGTTCTCTTGACCATATTTCTGACGGAGCTGACGAGCAACACCGCCACAGCCACGCTGCTGGTGCCCGTCATGGGCAGCGCCGCGGTGGCCATGGGGGTTCACCCTTACGCGACCATCGTGGGCGCTTGTCTGTCCGCCTCCTTCGCGTTCATGCTGCCCGTGGCGACACCGCCCAACGCGGTAGTGTTCGGGAGCGGGTGCGTGACCATCCGGCAGATGGCTTGGGCCGGACTCTGGCTCAACATCCTTGGCACATTGATCATCACTGCCTTCGTGGTTTGGGTCATGCCGGTGTTGTGGGGCGTGGACCTGGGCGTGCTTCCGCCCTGGGCTCGTACGGCGCCGTGAGGCAGCGGGGGCCGACGGGCTATGTGATCGCAGAAAGCGCCGAGGCTACTCGGAGCAATGGCCGGGGCCGGTCAGCCCGTTGTTGAAGTCATCCAGCAACTCGGCCAGTGAGATGATCTCGGTGCGCACAGCCCCCTTGACCTTGGCGAGGCTCTCCGGCGTGTGGGACGCAAGGATGGCTTCGGCATCATTCATTGCGGTAGTCACGACGCTTCCATCCGCCTGGTTGAGGAGGTTGAGCTCCGCGGCGATCCACGCGTGGGCAAGGATGTAGTAAACGTTGCCGGACACAGGCGTCCAGAGAACCTCGTAGTAGGACTGGCCGCTCAGGAAGAACGGCGTGTCTGCCCCGTCCGAAAGCAGCGCCCACGTCTCGTCGTACGGGGCAGGACCGTAGCTCGAGTGGGTCTTCCAGTACCCGGGAGTCAGCGTGCATCCCATGAGGCAAGGAACTTCGACGTTCACGCTCGCGCTGTCGGACCCCGTCATACCCGAAGTGTTGGTCGTGAACGTTGCGGTGTTGTCGACTACGTACGAGCCGCACACCTCGAAGGGGCCGACGGGGTGGGTGTACAGGAATGCGACGGCGCCGTCCGCGGCGCAGACCTGCCCCAGAACGCCGTGCATGGAGTCGTCGACATCCACGCAGTCATCGAGCGCCGTGATGGTGGCGCTGGCGAAGTCGACCGTTGCCTCGCCCTCGCCGCCCCCGACTGTCCCTGTCGTCTCCACGGTGGCAACGTTGACCCGTGTCGCTGTGTCGAGCAGACTCGCGGCATAGGTGCAGGTGAGCGTGCCGCCCGGGGCGAGGTCGAACGGCATGGCGACGCCGCAGTCGACTGGCACGCTCGCCCCCGCCATTGTGTCCGTCACGCTCGCGATCGTGGCAACGAACGGCGCGGGGTTGACAATGGTGATTTCGCCTGAAGCGCGGAAGTTGTCATCCATGAACCCCGTGGAAGCGACGGTGACGGTGTAGCCCACGTCGACGCTCTGGCCGGCGGAGAGCAACAAATCCGTGCTTCCGGCGGTCTTGTCGATGGACCATTGCCAGGTGCGGTCGAGTGCGGGCGCCGCGGACTTCGAGACGACTACCTCGTAGTCGTAACAGAATGAAATGTGACTCAGCTCGTAGGGTATCGCCGTGTTGGGGTTGGTGGGAGCGCTCAGACCCGTGGCGCTGTTCGCCTCCGGAATGTACTGGTAGACGCTCGCACCGGGCCCGCCCTTGGCGATGACCGCATCGATCCCCAGCGACGCAGACCAGTCGAAGTACGTTCCGTCCGTGGTGATGGTCACCGAGTTCACCCCATCGCCGATGGGGTAGGTGCCGGACTGGAGAAGCCCTCCTTCGAGCTTGAACTCGAACTCCCCCAGTCCGAGGTCCGCGCACGTCGGGTTTACGTCCTCCTCGTCGCACGCTAGCTCGGAAGTGTCCGTGGGATCCGGCTCGGCTCCACTACACGCGAACAGCATGCCGCCCAACGTCGCGACCACGGTACCCAGCAGTTGAAGGTTCTTCTTCATGGCCCCTCCCTTCGTCGCAGGTGGTGCAAATACACAATAGACACATAGCTTCATGGCTCTGCCCCCCTCCCATTCAGGTAGTAGTGAAACAGAACGCGATGTGTGTCAAGCTACGTTTTTGTGTTATTATGTGGTCAAAATGACGCTCTTAATGCGGCGTATTTGTCCTCTACGGAATGCCCCGTAGCGACCAAACTCGTCGACAAGCCGGGCGGAACTCCCCACGACCTGACTCGTCTTGGGAAACCGAGTCGCCCCATCACCGGGCACTTCACCCCGGCCCCATCCGCCGTAGCTCGTCAGCCCTCGCCGTGTCACCAGACTGCTCCAGCGCCTCGATGAGCAAGTCCAAAGCCTTCGGATGCTCCCCCGACTCCGCCGCACGCTCGAGGGACGGCACCGCCTCGGCAGGCCGGCCGACTGCCAGAAGGCACGCCCCGTAGATGAACGGGTCCACGTTGTCCGGCGGCAATTTCTCGAGCGTCTCGAGGGCCTTGCCGGGCTCTCCCCCTTCCGCCTGCGCGATCGCCACGATGTGGACCGCGGACATGCGCAGAAGCTTCGTCTTCGCTCGCTCCACCACACCGGACGCAAGCCGGCCAGCGCGCTCGACGTCCCCGTCGGTGAGGGCCTGATGAGCTAGCTCGAGTTGCTGGTCGAGTCCCTCGCTCTGGTCGGCCCGGGCCCGGGACACGTCGAGCAGTTGCTTTCCTGCGGAGAAGGTGAAGAAGCCAAAGAGCATGGCGGCCCAGGTGAGACCGGCCTGCCAGCTCGCGATGCCCACGACCGGCCCGACGATCACGGACACCCAGAGAGTCCGAATCAGCCCCGTCTCCTGTCCCGGCCCGGACAGGGCGGCGCGCAATAGGTTTCCCCCGTCGAGCGGCAGCACCGGCAGCAGGTTCACCAGGCCCCACCCGAGGTTGATCCAGAGCAGAATGATACTGGCCGTGAACGCCGTGGTGTCCTTGGCGGGTTGGTAGGCGAGCAGGAACGCGAACGTGAGGCCCGCCACCACGAACCCTGCCCCGGGCCCAGCGATCGTGACGAGGGCCGAGCGAAGTCGTGAGTACCCTTGTCCTGCCGGAAACGCGCTGCGCGTCACGCCCCCCATCATGTACAGCGTGATCTCCGGCGTCGCACCGAACGCACGCGCCATGAACGCGTGTCCCAACTCGTGCACGAGCACGCCGAAAAACACGGCGGGCACCCAAACAAGCAGCTCCTTGGCGTCGCCGGACATGCCCAGAAGCAACGCGATGAGCCAGAACCCCGGCTCCACGAGCACGGGAATGCCCGCCACGCGAAATCGCAAGGCGAGACGGCTCATGGCGCGGGCCTCGATGGGCAAGGAATCGTCTTCATGGTCATCCGAATTCGATGCGGCTCCACATGTCGCGTCGCATGCGCGCACGACGATTGTCCGAGCCGGTGATGATCCGAGCGACGCCCCACGCGGCGAGCAACTCGCCTTCCTGACCGAGGCAGGGCAACACGGAACGCCCGGTGAGGAAGCTTCTGGGCAGAGGCCCGCGCAGGGGTTCCCCAGCAAGGCCCATGTAGCCCGGCGGCTCCACGGACACGACGGGCGTCATCGGTTCCGCGCCGCGCAGCGTGCCGCGTGCCTCGAGCCGATCCACGGTCGTCCGCTTTCCGCCTTCGTACAACCATACAGGCAGCCCATCCTGGGTCGAGTCGACCACGACCAGATGGGACGACAGGAAGGGCAAATGGGACTGAAGGATGGACAAGACAACAGCGCGGGCCTCGCTCACCGCGAGGGTTCCTGGCATCGGCAACAAGATCTCGGCAACCAGCAAGATAGTGTCTGCGTCGGCGGTCGGATCGTCTTCCCCTGCCATGCGGTCGCACCGTTGGAGGTGAACGATAGGGAGCAGGGGGTCGGGGGGAGCCCCCGGCATGCGGGGGAAGAGGAGGGACTCGGCCCCGAGCGCCTCGGGCAGCCCGTCCCGCCGCACGAGGATCGATACGGTGAACCGCCCTGTGCGCTCCGAGACCATGGGCCACTCGCGCTGGGCCTTGCGCAGGATGCCCTTTCCCTGGGCCAGGTGCGCTAGGCTCTCTCCGGTCCCGTCGGTCACCACGAAGGTCGCCCCCAGCACCGTCGTCCCACCATCGAGGACCAGGTCGTGGTTGTCCTTGCCGGCAGGGTTGATGCCCACCACGCGGTCCGAAAGCATCACCTGTCCGCCCAGGGACGTGACGCGCTCGTGGAAGAAGGAGATCACGTCGTCCTCACCGGCGGCGATGCCGAACGGACCCCGGGTCCAGGCACCGTGCAGGCGACCGACGGCGAACGGAGGCAAGGGCCGGCTGCCCGCCATCAGGTTCGAGGAAACCTGCGCCGACTGGGTCACGATTTCCACGTACGGGTGGTTGGGGGGGAACCCACCGAGCAAAGCGCGCGGGTCCCCGCGCAGGTGGGGAAGCGTCGATGCCGCCGCGTTCGTTTCCCGCGTCTCCCAGAACGTCCCCGGAGGCCAGCACAGGTCCCGCTCGAAAGCCGCGTCGGCCGCCGCGTTGACCCGCGTCAAGTCAGCGTAGAGGTCGTCGATGACCCGGCGCACTTCCGGGAACTCCCGGTCAATCTCCCGCTGCAGAAGCTCCAGGTCGGGCGGCAGCTCGAAGCGTCGGTCCGGCAGCAGCACGCTGAGCATCGGGTCCAAGGGGACGAGGCGGCGCCGGAAAATTTGGGACTGGGCGAGCTCGGACATGATCCGCTTGAACGCCGGAGACGTGGCGGCAAGCGGTGTGAAACACCGACGGCGCAGGGTCAGGTCGCGAAACGCATAGTCGGCAGGACGGGCGCCCTGGCCGATCACCATGACGCTGAAGTCTCGTCGGGTCAGCAGCGCAGCCAAGGCCATGGCGCCGAGGGAGCGGCCCAGAATGACCACGTCGTAGTGCTTGTCGCTCACCGCGCCCCCGCCACGCCCACGCACGCACGAACGCCTTCGACGCGCACCGTCGCGCGGCCTCCGGCTGCGGCAGGGGGCGTCACGTGCACGCGGCCGTCCGCGATCCACTGCAACGCTTGCGGAAACAGCTGGTGCTCGCGTGCGATGATGCGCGCCGCGAGAGAGTCGCGCGTGTCGTCATCGCGGACATCCACCACGGACTGCGCGAGGATCGGTCCGGTGTCCGTACCCGCATCCACGAAGTGCACGGTGCAGCCAGAGATCCGAACCCCGTAGTCGATCGCCTGCTGCTGGGCGTCGACCCCGGGAAACGCGGGGAGCAGGGCTGGGTGAATGTTGAGCACGCGGTAGGGGAACGCCTCGAGAAACGCGGGGGTGAGCAAGCGCATGAACCCGGCGAGGACGACCCACTCGACCCCGGCCTCCCGAAGAGCATGCACGAGGGCACGGTCAAACGCTTCGCGGGAGTCGAAGTCCTTGTGCCGCACGACGGCCGCGGGCACGCCTGCCCGCTCAGCCCGCTCGAGCGCGAACACCTTCGGCTTGTTGGACAGCACGAGACGCACGCTGGCGTTCAGGCGCCCCTTGCGGATGGCGTCGAGGATGGCCTGCAGGTTGGACCCGGAGCCGGAAACGAGCACACCAAGCTGGAGAGGTCGCATGGGTCACCGGATACGGATTCGAGGTTCAGACGCGGCGCCCAAGGAGATGATGCGGCCGAGGGACCACGCGGTCTCGCCGGCCTCCCGGAGCACCCCGAGAGCCGTATCTGCCGCGTCCGCCGGCACCACGATGCACAGGCCCACGCCCACGTTGAACGTGCGGAGCATCTCGGATTCCTCCACGGGTCCTGCTTGAGCCAGCCATCGGAAGAGGGCCGGACGCTCGTAGGTGCCGAGGTCGAGGTCGGCCCCAAGCCCGTCGGGCAGGATCCGCGGGAGGTTGCCCGGAAGCCCTCCCCCGGTCACGTGGCAGACCCCGCGCACTGACTGCCCCAGGGCTTCCACGAGGCGCTGGAGGCTCTTGGCGTAGATGCGGGTCGGCGTCAGGAGCGCGCGGCCGACCGGCCCACCCAGTGCATCGACTTGGCTGCCGAAGTCGCCATCGAGGGCGTGTTCGACGACACGTCGAGCGAGCGACAACCCGTTGGAATGGATGCCGGTGGATGCCACCCCGATCACCACGTCTCCCGCGGTGATCGGGCGCCCGTCGATGATGGACTGTCTTTCGACGACGCCCACGGCGAACCCTGCCAGGTCGTAGGTACCGGGCTGGTACATGCCAGGCATTTCGGCGGTTTCGCCCCCGAGCAACGCGCACCCCGCCTGACGGCAACCCTCGACGATGCCGCGTATCACGGCCTCGCCCACGTCGACATCCAAGTGACCGGTGGCGAAGTAGTCGAGGAAGAAGAGCGGGCGGGCGCCGACCGTGGCGATGTCGTTGACGCACATCGCGACGAGGTCGATGCCCACGGTGTCGTGAACACCAAGCTTGAAAGCGACCTCGAGCTTGGTTCCGACCCCGTCGGTGCCGCTGACGAGGACGGGATCGCGCATGCCCGCGGGCACCGAGCACAGGCCGGCGAAGCCACCGATCCCGTCGAGCACCTCGGCCACGCGGACCTGGCGGGCCAAGGGCTTGATGCGTTCGACCAGTCGATCCCCAGCGTCGATGTCGACCCCGGCGTCCTTGTAGGAGATGGGCATGCCCCGCTCCTAGCCGCTTCCGCGGCAGAAGTCAGCCACTCCCGGACGGTCCGGGCTTGCGCGCCACCACGAGTCGTTCCCATCCGCGAGCGTGGTGGTGCTCGGAGGGGGGCCAGTACCGCTGAACCCACTCGGTTGCGCTGTCATCGGAAAGGACCTCGAAGCCTCGACGATGGACGGCCTCATGGACCTGAGCTTGCGACATTTCCCCGCGAATCGATTCTCCCACGACGCGCGCGGCAAGGCGCCAGTGCAGCGTGGGCCGCTGTCCCTGGCCGAGGTTCAGGGGGGTATAGGTCGCGAGGAAGGTGCTGCCAGGCCCGGAAAGGTCTGCGATCCCGTCCAACGCGCGGTCGATCGCCGTTCGCGTCAAGTACATCGTCACAGCTTCCCAAAGCCATACCGTCGCGGCCGAAGGATCGAACCCGGCCGGCAGGAGCGCATCACCCACGGTTTGGCGCTCGAAGTCCACGGCGAGCGTGTGATGGGAGCGTGGGTGAGGCGTGGAGCCTGCGAGCCTCCGGCGCTTGACGCGATGAGCACCCGGACGGTCGACCTCGAAGACGGCACAGGGGGCGAGCTCGGGCATACGCCACGCGCGCGCATCGAGCCCAGCACCGAGAAGAACGACCTGGGTCGGATGGTCGCGCAGTGCGGAGCGGAGGGCTTCGTCGATGGCGGCCGTACGCAGGGGCAAGTTGGTGGACAGCTCGCGCGTGACGATGGCAAGGGCGCGGTGGAGGGCGTGAGCGAGCCGGGGGCGGGACTCGGTGAGGGCGATGATCCGGGCGAGGGGGCGGGGGATGAGCTTTCGGGCGAAAGGGTCATGAACGATGCGCAGGGGTGGAGGGGCGCAATCGTACGTTGCGCGCAGCGCTGCGACACAAACGGCAGTGACCGAGGGACCGGGGGCCATGGGCGGGAGTTTCGCGTTCCAGTGGACCCAAGCTGGGGGGCTCAGGTGGCGCGGGTCGCCAGCTCCCTCTGGCTCTCGTTGAGCTTGGGCGAGTGGGCGCCGCAGGACTCCATGTCTGCGAGCTCTTCGGCGGACGCTGGATAGAAGCCGAACTCTTGCAGGACGCGGAGCTTGGGGCGAATGTTGGTCTCCAGCCCAAGGTGGAAGAACCCGGGGAAGATGTCTGGGTGTGCGCGGATGAAGTCGAATACCGCGGCGTGCTCGGGCCGTATCTCGATGTGCGCGTGCCGGCTCACCTCGTGACCGGTCACCATGTACTCGGGAAGAAGGTCCGGCGCGAACTCGAGCTTCGCCGGGTCCACGTGCTTCTGGTAGATCTCCGTCTGGGGCAACAAGCAAAGCAACGATGGCAGGATGCGTGCGCCCATCATCCGGAAGGACACCATCTGGAAGATGGATTGATAGAAGTCCTCCATCGTCTCGTACGGATAGCCCCACACGTAGAACGCGTCGACGCGTCGGAAGATGGTGCAAGCGCGGCTGACGACGTCCACGGCTTGGTCCGTGGTGAAGCCCTTGCGTGTGAGCTCGAGGATGCGGTCGGAGCCGGACTCGATGCCGAAGCGGATCTCGACGCACCCTGTTTCTTCCATGGCGCGCATCATGTCCTCGTCCGTGAGGTTGACGCGACCGAAAGCCTTCCACTTGATGTCGAGTCCGGACCTGGCGAGGGCGTTGCAGAAGCGCAGAACGCGGTCGCGACCGGAGACGAAGAACTCGTCCTGGAAGAGGATGAGCTGGGCGCCTCCTTCCTCGTGCAGGCGCTTGATTTCCTCGACGATGGACTCGGGGGATCGGAAGTAGGAGCGCAGGTCCCAGATGGGAGCCACGGAGCAGAAGGTGCAGGGGTAAGGGCACCCCCGCGAGGTGATCATGCCGAATCCGGTGTATTTTCGCAGGTCGATGTGGTGATAGGCCGGGGCATGGAGGGCGTCGAGGTCGACGATGCGTGGGGGTCTGTCGTTGTGGACGACCTGCCCATTGCGACGGTAGCTAATGCCCGGAACGGAGGAGAGGTCACCATCGGCCTTCAAGGCGGCGAGCAGCAAAGGGGCAGTTCGCTCGGACTCTCCGCGAACAATGACGTCCACCCAGGGGAAGCGCTCGAGGATGAGTTGCTCGACGGACTTGGGGCCGACGCCCGCGAGGATGAGGGTGCGATCAGGCCAGGCCTGCTTGAAGTCCCGCATGGCGAGGAGGGTGAAGGGGAGGAGGTTGGCCATGCACGAGAAACCGACGATGGGGGCGGGCTCCCCGATGAACGCGAGGATCTCCTTGCTGGAGAACGGGTCCTCTGCGTCGTGCATCTGGTAGTCGAGGTGCTGCACGGAGTAGCCGGCCAGCTCGAGGGCGGCGGTCACGTACAGGGTACCGAGGGGCAGGTGGCGCTCTCGTTCGACGGTGTCGAAGTAGCGCACGAAGAGCATGTTGAGGTTGAGGATGGTGATGTCGGGCACGCGGGGACCTTTCGTTTCAGTCGCCGTTCCCTTCGGGCGGCATGTCGGGCGCGCTGCCGCCCATGCGAATGGTATCGGGGTGTTCTGGGCGCTCGGGCGGGATGTCCGGCCGGATCCCTCGCGTCGGGTTGGGTCGTCCTGCGTCGTAGTCGGGGCGAGCGCCTCCGGGAGCCATGTGGTTGTGATCGGGGCGCGGGGGAGGCGGTGGTTCGGGCTCGGGAGGCTCGTCGGGTGCGGCGCCCCCTTCGGACTGCATGTCATTGTGGTCTGGGCGCAGGGGCTCGTCCTCGGGAGGCGGCTCGGCGAACGGCCCGGGGGCAGGCGTGGTCGTGGAGGTGGAAGCGGGCCCCGGTGTCCCGGTCTGCTGCTTGCCGCAACCGGACACGCCTTCCGCGAGCGTGGCGCCGCCGAGAAGGACGACGGCGGAGGCGGCGGATTGGCGGAGGAACTCCCGACGGTCGGGGCTGGGGGGAGGGACGCGGTCGATCATCGCCTCGAGTTGACGGAGCGGGACGGCGGCCAGGATCGCGTTTTCGGAAGCGGTCAACTCGATGCCGGCGGCGGCGGCCACCTCGCCGCGCTGGGAGAGGAACAGGGTGCGGAACCGCGCGTCCTCCCGCGCGAGACGAAGCAAGCGCTGGATCCCGGTCGGCACGGGAGGCAGGTCGCTCCGGTTCTCGGGCGGCCGTCCGCCGACGATCGTGGTGCGCGGCGAGGGGTTCTGCCCCCCTGCCGGATCCTCGTGATCGAACATCCTCGAACGTCCCATGGCCACCTCGCTCGCTGCTGGCTCGCAGACGTGAGCAAGCATGCACCACGCACACCCATTGGGCAACGAGAGATCCCGCACAGAGGCGGAGCGCGCTCGTCGCGTTTTCGTTCGACAAGGCGTCAGCACGCGGGCATGACTCCGGCCATGGCATCCGTGGTCGATCTGCTCGGTCCAGAGGGTCCCCTCGCACGTTCGATGCCGGGGTACGAGCACCGAACAGGCCAGCTTCAGATGGCTGAAGCCGTGGAGTGCGCCCTCGACCTCCGCCACGTCTTGTTGTGCGAAGCAGGCACCGGCACGGGCAAGACCCTCGCCTACCTCGTCCCCTCCATCCTGAGCGAGCAGAAGGTCGTCATCTCCACCGCAACCAAAGCCCTCCAAGACCAAATCCTGTTTCAGGACATTCCCGCGATAGAACAGCATCTCGGCCTGCGGCCCCACGTCGCCGTCGCCAAGGGTCTCTCCAATTATCTGTGCCGTCGCCGCTTCGAAGCGTTCCGCGCCAGCCCGAGCGCCATGGACCTGCACCACCGTCGCTCGCTCGCTCGGATCGAAGCGTGGGTCCAGACGACCGAGACCGGGGACGTGGCCGAGCTGTCGTGGCTGCCCGAACGGGATCGAACCTGGCAAGAGGTGTGCTCCTCGGCGGAGACACGCCGAGGCGCCAAGTGCCCCTTCCATCGCGATTGCTTCGTGACACGGATGCGCAGGCGGGCGGAGGCAGCACGGATCGTGATTGCCAATCATCACCTCGTGTTCGCAGATCTGGCCGTGCGACGCGGCTCCGCCGACCACGGGGGCGCCTTGCCCGCCTACGAGGCCATCGTCTTCGACGAGGCACACCAGATCGAGGACATCGCCAGCGACTTCTTCGGCCTGCGCGTGTCCACCGCACGGCTGGACGCGCTCGTCCGGGACGCGGACAGGGCATTTCGAGCGGCAGGAATGGCCGATGCGCTGCTCGGCGGGACGGCGGGCGCCACCCTCACCGACCCCGTCCGCACGATGGGCCGATCCTTCTTCGATACGCTCGTGCTGCGGGCTGCGACGAGCATGGACAACGGCAAGCAGGCCCTCGAGCGGGACGTGTGGTGTGGCGAGCTGCGGGAGCAATACCACCGCTTCGACGCGGCCCTGGACGCGCTGCAAGCTTTCGCTGACAAGCCCTCGGCGAGCGACGACGTGCAAGCGGTCGGGCTTCGCACGCTGGATTTGCGCGACGATCTTTCGCGGATCGTGGACGGAGAAGCGGGAGCGGTCACGTGGCTGGAGGCTCGGGCTCGCTCCGCCGCGGTCGGGGCCACGCCCATTGAAATCGGCCCGACCCTCCGAGAGCTCGTGTTCGAGCGAGTTGGAACGTGCGTGCTCACCAGCGCAACCCTGACCACGTCGACGGGGTTCCAGTTCTTTCGGTCGCGCATCGGGGCCGATGGCGACACCTTCACGACGCACGAGCTGCAGGTCCCCTCACCCTTCGAGTTCTCCACGCACGCGCTTCTGTACACTCCCATCGACGTATGCGAGCCCAACGATCAGGACTTCCCGAGGCAGGTGGCCGAGCGAGCTGCAGAGCTCATCGCGATCACGGACGGCGGGGCGCTCGTGCTGTGCACGTCGAACCGTGCGATGTCGATCATCCACAACGAGCTGTCGCGTCGCCTGGATCACCCAGTGATGGTGCAGGGAGCCGCACCGAAGACCGCCTTGCTGGACCGATTCAGAGCGTCGGGCAGCGCCGTGCTGGTGGCCACCATGAGCTTCTGGGAGGGAGTGGACATCGCGGGTCATGCCCTCCGCCTCGTCATCATCGACAAGATTCCGTTCGCCGTTCCGAGCGACCCGGTGGTGATGGCGCGGTGTGCCGCGCTCGAACAGAACGGGGGCAAGCCCTTCGTGGACTACCAGGTCCCCTCGGCAGCCATCACCTTGAAGCAAGGGTTTGGTCGCTTGATCCGCACCCAGCGTGATCGCGGGATCGTGGCGGTGCTGGACCGTCGCATCGTCCGGCGCGGGTACGGCAAGTCGATGCTGGCCAGCCTACCGCCGGCACGGCGGGCCACGACCCTCGAGGAAGTGCGCGCATTCTGGGGGAATGACGCGACGGAGTGACGCCTCCACACGCCGGCCAAGCCGCTCGAGTGGCAGTGCCTGGACGTGTGAAAGACGCGCGCTTCGCGCCTATCGGCGCGCTCGATTCCGTCCGTGGACGGGCCGCGATACCGAAACCGTCCCGACTGCTCGAATCCGGGTCGATCCGCACCGATCGACAGCAGGGGGCTAGCGCCGGTTCGGCCCTGGCACTAGGGTGCGCCCGAACATTTTCGGCAGACGGCCGAGGCGGGGTACCACCGATTCGGCGCGTCGGGGCGCAAGCCTCACAGCCCCCATGGCCCTGCCGGGCTCGCAAGGAGAACAATCATGTCAGAGATCACTGCTGTCATCGCGCGCGAAATCCTCGATTCCCGGGGCAATCCTACCGTCGAGGTCGAGGTCATGACGGAGGGCGGGTTCGGGCGGGCTGCCGTTCCCTCGGGCGCTTCCACGGGGGAGCACGAAGCGCTGGAGCTACGGGACGGCGACAAGAAGCGCTACATGGGCAAGGGTGTCCTGACAGCCGTCAAGAACATCGAGACCACCCTGGGGCCGGCCATCATCGGGCTGGATTCGCTCGACCAGACCGGGGTCGACAAGGTGATGCTCGACGCCGACGGGACGGAGAACAAGAACAAGCTCGGTGCGAACGCACTTTTGGGCGTGTCCATGGCGGTCGCGCGGGCGGCGGCGGACACGGTGGGCTTGCCCCTGTGGCGGTACCTGGGCGGCGTGACGGCTCGTGCCCTGCCGACCCCGATGATGAACATCATCAACGGCGGCGTGCACGCGGACTCGGGCCTCGAGGTGCAGGAGTTCATGGTCGTGCCCCACGGCTTCTCGAACTTCCCTGAAGCCTTGCGCGCGGGCGTCGAGATCTTCCACACGCTCAAGAGCCACCTCAAGAAGGACGGGCTCACGGTGTCCGTGGGCGACGAGGGCGGATTCGCCCCGCGCCTCGCCTCGAACGAGGAAGCGATCCAGCGCATCGTGCGCGCGATCGAAGGCGCTGGCTACCAGCCGGGCAAGCAGGTCTCGATCGCCCTGGACGCGGCGGCCAGCGAGTTCTTCAACAAGGACACCAAGACCTACACCTTCGACAAGAAGACCGTCTCCCCCGATGAGCTCGTCGAGATCTACAGCCAGCTCTGCGAGAAGTACCCCCTCGTCTCCATCGAGGACGGCTGCCAGGAAGACGACTGGGCAACCTGGAAGAAGCTCACGGACAAGGTCGGCAAGAAGGTCCAGTTGGTTGGCGACGACCTGTTCGTGACCAACCCCAAGCGCCTGATCATGGGCATCCAGAAGCAGGTGGCCAACGCCATCTTGATCAAGCTCAACCAGATCGGCACGGTCACCGAGACCCTCGACACCATCCGCCTCGCCACGGCACACGGCTACGCGTCCGTGATTTCGCATCGCTCCGGCGAGACCGAGGACCACTTCATCGCCGACCTCGCGGTCGCCACGAACGCCGGTCAGATCAAGACGGGCTCCCTGTCCCGTTCCGATCGCATCGCGAAGTACAACCAGCTGCTCCGCATCCACGAAGAGCTGGACAAGGGCGCCGCCTACCTCGGCCACCGCGTGTTCGGCTGCAACAAGTTCTGATCAATGCGCGCGGCCGGACTTGCGTCCGACCGTGCTCTTGGACCTACGTGGACTCCAGCCAGTGAAGCTAGTGAAGCTAAACTGAATCACGTTGAGCCGTGGCGAAACCGAGGTGTTGGTAACTAGGAACTAGGAACAGGAATGCGAACACGGAAGGTAGAATGGGCTCCGCACCGCAGGCTTCCTGATCACCCTCCGCGACACGCTGGCGTTCGCATTCGCGTTCCGTGTTCCTCTTCCTAGTTCCTAGTTTTCCGCACGGATCAATGTGATTCTGTTTAGTGAAGCTAGCCTCCGTCCACTTCGGTTCGCCCTACCCGGGCGTCCCCCTCACCAACCTGTCCGCGAGGCGGATCGCTTCGAGCAACGATCCCGCCTCCGCTTTGGCTTTGCCCGCGATGTCGTACGCGGTGCCGTGATCCACGCTCGTGCGCACGATCGACAGCCCCGCGGTCACGTTCACCGCTCGACCGAAGAACCGCAGCTTCATCGGGATCGTCCCCTGGTCGTGGTACATCGCGACCACGCCGTCGTACGCCCCGCCCATGGCGATTCGGAAGGCGGCCTCCGCGGGACTCGGGCCATCCACCACGGCCCCCAAGCCCTGCTCGAGGGCCCAAGACCTCGCAGCCTCGACCGCCGGCGCGATAATCGTCGCCTCCTCCTGACCGATCAGTCCGCCCTCTCCCGCGTGGGGGTTGAGGGCGGAGACGAGCACGCGTGCGGGACGACAGCCCAGCCGGGAAAGCAAGCGGATCGTCTCGAGAGTGGCGTGAACAACCGTCTCGACCGACAGGTGGGATGCGACGTCGCGCAGGGGCAGGTGTGTCGTCACCAGCGACACGGCGAAGCCGTCGGCGACGAAGACCATCACGGGGATTCCCGCCCCGAGCCGGCGTGCGATGTGCTCGGTGTGGCCCATGAAGGCCTCAGCGCCCGGGGCGCCGCAGTGAGCGATCACGTCCTTGGAAACGGGCCCGGTGACGATGGCCGCAGCGTCTCCTCGTTTCGCCAGGTCCGTGGCGTGATCGACCCAAGACAGCTGGGCGACACCGCCCGCGACCGTAGGCTTGCCGGGCACCCGATCCGCCTCCGACAGCGGGGCGACGGTCTCCAGGATGGGTATGCGATGCGCTAGCGGCAGCGCGGTGGCGGAGCGACCGATCAACGCGTCGGCGTCGAGCCCGAGCGTCTCGGCCGCAGCGAGCAACGCGCCCCGATCGCCCAAGATCCGGCAGTCCATTCCGCGCCGCCGTGCTTCTCGCACGGCGACCACCGCGATCTCGGGCCCCACCCCGGACGGGCATCCCATGGTCACGACGATGGGTCCTGTTGGCTGGCTGGCTTGCATGTCGATCACCCCGTGCGGGTTCCCCCCACCGTGATACCTGCAATCTTCACGCTGGGACAGCCCACGCCCACGGGCACGGACTGACCTTCCTTGCCGCACGTCCAGATGCCATCGGACACCTTGAAGTCGTGGCCCACGTGCGTGACCCGCCGGAGGACCTCGGGTCCGTTGCCGATCAGGTTGACATCGGTCAGGGGCGCGGTGATCTGGCCGTCCTCGATGAGATAGCTCTCGGTGAGGGAGAAGACGAAGTCACCGTTGGAGATGTCGACCTGCCCGCCGCCGAAGCACTTGGCGTAGATCCCACGGGAGACACCACGCACGATGTCGAGGGGGTCATCTTGGCCGCCGAGCAGGTACGTGTTGGTCATGCGCGGAATCGGGTGAGAGGCGAAGCTCTCCCGCCGCCCGTTTCCAGTGGGCTCGATGCCATCGAGTCGCGCGCTGTGCCGGTCGTGCATGTAGCCGCAGAGCGTGCCCGCCTCGATCAGCGTCACACGGTGAGGGATCACGCCCTCGTCGTCGACGTTGATGGACCCGCGGCCGCGTTCGAGCGTGGCGTCGTCGACGACGGTGCACAGGTTGCTGGCGACCTTGTCGCCGATGCGGTCGGCGTAGCGGCTTGTTTTTTTTCTGATGAAGTCGGCCTCGAGGCCGTGGCCGACGGCTTCGTGCAGGAGGATGCCGCTATCGCCGGGGGCGAGGACGACATCCATTTCGCCGGCGGGGGCGGGGCGTGCGTCGAGCAGGGTGAGGGCTTGGCGCGCAGCTTTTTCTGCGTGGGCGTCGATGGGGTTGAGGTCGAAGTAGGAGAGGTCGGTTCGGCCGCCGCCGCCGCTCGAGCCGAGCCTTCGTTTGCCGGCCTGCTCGGAGACGGTGCGGATGCCGAATCGGATCATGGGCTGGACATCGCGGACGAAGGAGCCGGAGCTGGAGGCGACGAGGATGGCTCGGATGGCCTCGGTGAGACCGGCGTCGGCCTTGATGATGCGGGGGTCGACGCGAAGGGCTACGTCACAAGCTCTCGCGAGGAGCTCGCGCTTGGCAGCGGCGGGTTCGTCCAGCCTGCCGGGACCGGGGTCGTAGCGATGGGGCAGGCAGAGAGGCTCGAGGGGTTGCGGGGTGTGGGGCGAGGCATCCCGGGCGATCTGCCCTGCGACGTGGGCGACGCGGAGCATCTTCTCCTCGGACAGGTCCTGGGTGTAGGCGTAGCCGGTGGCATCTCCGATCTGGACACGGACACCCAGGCCGAGGGAGACGGACTTGGAAGCGGACTTGAGGATGCCTTCCTCGAAGGAGTAGGAACCGATGGCGCGGTACTCGAAGAACAGGTCCGCGTGGTCTCCCCCGTGGCGGAGGGCGGCGTGAAGCAAACGAGCGCAGACGTCCTCATCGATCGGTTGAGGTCCTCCCGGAAAGAACGGGGCGTGGTAGGACGTGGCGCACATGGTGAAGAGGCAATGTAGCCTGAGCAGGGCGGTCGTGGCACCTGCGCGGGGAGAATGAGGTGAGCGAGTGAGATGGGACACTTGGATCACGGCGCTTCACGCGGTGGGGCTGCTATTGTGGGTGGGTTCGCTGGTGTCGGCGTTCGTAGCAGCGAGTGTCACGTCATGCGATGACACTACACGTAAGCTCATTGCCACGCGCGTCTACCGCTGGGTTGCACAGCCCGGTTTCTGGCTGGCCTTCACGTTCGGCGCGATTCGGCTGGGCATGGACTGGCATCACTACTTGGTCGCCACTCACTTCATGCACGCGAAGCTAATGCTGGCGCTCGTGGCCATCGTGGCCCATCATTTCGTTGGAGCACGCATCAGGTCCTCCGCCTCTGCTCGTGCTTTTCACACCCCAGCGACGACGTCTGCCGTCGTGTTGTTTGGGGTGTCTTGCTTGGCCGCGGTCATCATCGTGGTCGTGCGGCCCGTGTGACGGCACGCGTCATGGCCCTTGGATGACGCACCAACACGAAGGGCCAGCACTTTCCTTGACGGGTCCGCGAAGGAACCCGTAGATTTCCTTGAATGACCGCGCCGCGCGCATTTCGCGTCCGCGGTCCGCTCCGGAGTCCACGCCACCGTGCCCATCGACCGAGAAAAGGTCCTCCAGGCTGCCCAGAAGTTCGTCGAGAAGAAGCGCCTCGACCGGGCCATCGTCGAGTACCAGAGAATCGTTCAGGAGGATCCCAACGACGCGCGAACGCTGCTGAAGATCGGCGATCTTCAGGCGAGAACGCAGGCGTTCGAGGCGGCGATCGCCACCTACGAGAGGGTGGCACGGCACTACGCGTCGCAGGGTTTTTCGGTCAAGGCGATCGCGGTCTACAAGCAGATCCGAGAGATCATCCGCAAGCACGTGCCTCAACTGGCGGAGCAGTACGGACACATCATTCCGAAGCTCGCTCAGCTCTACCAGGACCTCGGACTGACGGGCGATGCGCTTTCGGCCTACGACGAGTACGCGTCTCACTTGCAGCGTACGGGTCGTGATCGGGAGGCCATCGACATCTTCCACAAGATCGTCGAGATCAACGGCAACAACCCGCTCACGAGGTTGCGCCTTGCGGAAGCTTTGTTGCGGCAGGAGGAGTCGGACGAGGCGCTGAATCAATTCTCGATGGCGTCGGAGATCCTGCTCGGGATGGGGCGCAGCGATGACGCGCTGAAGGTCATCGAGAGGATGTTCTTTCAGAAGCCGGATCCGGCGCTGGCGCGGCGAGCGGCGGAGATTTATCTCGACCGGGGCCGTGATGAAGACGGCATGCAGGCGCTCGCGAAGTTGCAGATCTGCTTCCAGGCGGACAACCGGGACCTGAAGACGCTGGCGTTGCTGTCGCGTGCGTTCGGGGCGATCGGACAGGCGCCGAAGGGCATAGAGGTGCGCAAGGAGCTTGCGCGAATCGCTCGGGACAAGGGCGAATTTGCCATCGCGAAGGAGGCCGCACGGACGTTGATGGCGGAGGCGCCGAACGACGACGCGGTGCAAACGCTGGCCCGGTCCATCTTGGCGGCGGAGCGTGCGTCCGCTTACCCTGGGGCGAGAAGCGAGCCGCCCCCCTCCGTCCAGGTGCCGGTAACTTCGTCCGAGGACGCCGTCATCGAGGTCTCGGAGGAATTCGTCGACATCCCGGACATGACAAGCGTCGAGTTGGAGATCGAGCCGAGCCATGCCGAGGAGGAGGGGAATCTCGAAGTCAGCGCCGCGCACCAGGAGGACTTCGGCCTGGACGAGAGCTTCGAAGAGTTGGACCCGTTGACGGACACGGAGATCGGTGCGCTACCGGAACTGGAGGAGGGGCCGCGATCGATGCGCTCGGTCTACGTTCCGGAGAGTCTCCAGGCTGTGGAGGACTTCGGGACGGAGCAGCCCTTCGACGCGGCAGCGCATGCGCGGGAGGTCCTGTCGAACGCCAGCGCTTTCCGGACTCACCAGCTCTACGACAAGGCCGTCGAGACGCTGCGCATCGGCCTTGATGTCAACCCCGAAGCGTTCGACCTGCGCTTCGCGCTCAAGGAGATGTTGATCGAGTCCGGAGACTTCGCGGGCGCCTGTGACGAGCTCATGATCATGGCCGGCATGTACCTCGAGGCGCAGGACGTGCAGTCGGGGGCGCAGCTTCTGTCCGAGGTCATGGCTCTCGACGGAAGGCACGAGCCCGCGCGAGATCTGCTGAGCCAGCTTGGTTACGACGTCTCCGCGCTGCTGAGCAACACGGGACAGATGCGCGCGGCAGCCGAGCACGATCCGTACGCCGCGGTCGACGGCTTGCCCGACTACGAATCCTACGGCGCGCACCCTGCGGGCTATGAGCGGACCGAACCTCTCCCGTCCTACGACCTGGAGGAGATCAACCCGTCGTACGCCATGTCTTCGGTCCCTGCTGCGGAGCGGGCTGATTACGCGGCGCTGCTGACGGCAGACGATCCTTTCGCGGCGGTGGACGGGGCGCGGCTGGCGGCTGAATCGGGAGGGATCGACGAGCCCTTTGCTGAGGGAGATCCTCTTCCGAGCTTCCCGCTGTCGGAGGAAGGTCGCGTTCCCGAGTCGTTTGACGATCTGGACATGAGCTTCGGGACGTCGGAGCACGTGATGGTCACGGGGGGGGCGCCGGAGTCGAGGTACGAGGACTACGCTGATTTCGGGGCTGCGGAGCCGGAGCTCGTTGCGGACGAAGGGGGCGAGGAGGAGCCGTCCGAGCGTGGGGTCGAGACGGGTGAAGTGGCGGTGGCGCCGCTGGCGGGGACGCGAGGTTTCCGGGGTGGGGACTCGTTGGAGGATGCTCTCGAGGAGGCCGAGTTCTTCGCGTCGCGGGGGTTGTTCGAGGACGCCATGGGGGTTCTGGAGGAGCAGGGGCAGCGCTTTCCGAACCATCCGCTGTTGGTGGAGCGCATGCGAGAGATCGCGGAGGCGATGGCCGCTGCGGGGGGCAGTGGGGAGCATGCGGTTCCGCTGGCGCCCCATCTCGAGGTGGTGGAGGACAACGCGTTCGACATCGCGGCTTCGCTCGATGCGTTGGACAGCAATCTGCTCCCGCAGCAGCCGGAAGCTTCGGATGGCTTCGGCAAGGCCGTAGATGTCGAGGAGGTCTTCGCCAAGTTCAAGGAGGGGGTGAAGGCGCAGGTCTCCGAGAGCGACAGCCAGACTCACTACGATCTGGGGATGGCGTACAAGGAAATGGGGCTGCTGTCGGACGCGGTGGCGGAGTTCACGATGGCCGCGCGGGATCCGAAGCGGGAGTGCGTGTGCTGGTCGATGATCGGAATCGTTCGCACCGAGATCGGGGATTCGGACGGCGCGATCGAGGCGTTCATCCGCGGCCTTCACGCGGAGCACAAGACCGTGGAGCAAGAGCTCTCGTTGTACTTCGAGCTGGGAGCCATCTACCAGTCGAGGGACAATCCGCAGGAGGCCCTGTACTACTTCGAGAAGGTGATGCGTCGGGACCCCAACTTCCGGGACGTGGCGCAGCGCGTCCGAACTTTGCAGCCAACGACGGAGCCCTCGCGTTTGAAGGCGTCCGGTGTGGACGACTTCGATCAAGCGTTCGACGACCTATTCGGCACGAGCAAGCTGTCTCGTTGACCCGGAGGCGCCAGCGTGCGTGCGTGACAGGTTGGGATGCGCTACGCTGGGGCCTTAGTGTCCAACGTGCGCGGGTTTGCTGATCGAACGAAGGTGCTGCTGCTGGCAGCGGTGCTTTCGTTTGTGGTGACGTCGTGCGGGGGGTACGTGGCTCGGGGGCGTCGTCTGTACCACGAGGGGCGTTACATCGAATCGGCAGAGGTGCTGCAGCGGCACGAGCAGGACTTGAACGCAGAGCCGCCGAAGCGCCAAGCGGAGTACGCCACCTACCGGGGCCTGTCGATGCTCGTGCTGGGCAACTACCCGGAGGCCCACCGCTGGATGCTCCAAGCGTACACGATCGAGCAAAGGCATCCGGGCGTGATGCAGCCCACGTGGCGGCGGGATCTGGACCAAGGGTGGCGCCAGCTGCAAACGCACATGCAGGTCCAGCCGCAGTGGCTGGTCGTTCGACCGCCACCGCCTTGAGCCTTTTCCAAGGGGGCTTTCGCAAAGCCCCCTCGCCGCGCCCAACGCGGATCGCACGAGCACGATCACGATCGGGCGATTTGCGGACGGAGAGTTGCTAGCGCCGGACGCCAGGGAGCCTGTGGAGGCTCACTCTTTGGCGTCGCCGCGGGCGAAGATGGAAGCGACGAAGTTGAGGACGTCGGTGGCGCTGACTTCGTTGTAGCCGAAGTACTTGATGAGGCGGTCCTTGATCGTGTCGATCTTGTCCTGGGTGTCTTTGTCGATGACGGCGGCGACGAGGGTCTTGAGCTTGATGGAGTCCTTCTGATCCTCGAAGAGCTTGCGCTCGAGGGCGGTGCGGAGTCGCTCGTTCATGTGCCACTCGAAGCGCTTGCCTTCCACGGCGAGGGCACCGATGTAGTTCATGATCTCGCGGCGGAAGTCCTCCTTGCGGTTCTCGGGGATGGCGATCTTCTCCTCGATGGATCGCATGAGACGCTCGTCGGGTTCGTCGTCCTGTCCGGTGTAACGGTTCCTGACCTTCTCCTTGAGGGTGAAGGCCTTGACGTTGTCGATGTAGTTGGCAGCGAGCTTGGCGATGGCGTCTTCGTCCGCGCTGATGGCCCGCTGCACCTCGTTCTTGACGATGTCTTCGTACTCGAGCTTGACGATGCCGATGGCCTCTGCGAAGCGCTTGCGCTGTTCGTCGTTGCTGATGAGGGAATGATGTCGCAGGCCCTTCTCGAGCTCGTTGAGCACCATGAAGGGATTGATGGTTCCCTCACCGGCGTCGTTGACGAGAGCGTTGGAGATCTTGTCCTGCACGTACCGGGGGCTGATTCCTTCCATGCCCTCGCGCTTGGACTCCTTGCGCAGCTCCTTGACGTTGTCTTGGGTGTAGCCGGGCAGGACCTTGCCGTCGTACAGCTTGAGCTTCTGGACGAGGGCGAGCGAGTGCTTCTTGGGGTCCTCGAGGCGGGTGAGCACGGCCCACATGGCGGCGACCTCGAGGGTGTGGGGAGCGACGTGCTTGCCGCGGACCTTCTCGCTGGAGAAGTCCTTTTCGTAGATGCGGATCTCCTCGGACAGGCGCGTGATGTAAGGGATGTCGATCTTGATGGTCCGGTCCCGAAGCGCTTCCATGAACTCGTTGTTGAGCAGCTTCTTGTACTCGGCCTCGTTCGTGTGACCGATGATGACCTCGTCGATGTCGGTCTGGGCGAACTTCTTGGGCTTGATCTTGTGCTCCTGGGAGGCGCCGAGCAGGTCGTAGAGGAAGGCGACGTCGAGCTTGAGGACCTCGACGAACTCGACGATTCCGCGATTGGCGATGTTGAATTCGCCGTCGAAGTTGAAGGCGCGGGGGTCGCTGTCGGAGCCGTACTCGGCGATCTTGCGGTAGTTGATGTCGCCCGTGAGCTCGGTGGAGTCCTGGTTTTTCTCGTCCTTGGGCTGGAAGGTGCCGATGCCGATGCGGTCCTGCTCGCTCATGACCATGCGGTGCACGCGGATGTGCTTGCTGATCATCTGGGCCCAGTCGCCGTTGTAGGCCTTCATCAGGCTGCGGAACAGGAAGCGACAAGCGGGATCGAGGTCACCGTCGACGCGAACGCGGAACTGGTCATTCGACAGGCCGAGGTCTTCGATGACCTTCTCGCGCCACTGTTGGGGGATGAGGCGCAGGGGTTCCTCGTGCATGGGACACTCCATGGAGTCCTCTTGCGTGGAGAGTCCCAGCTCGCGCAGGTTGGTCCACCGGAAGGTGTAGAGGGCGCCTTCGGGGGTGCGGGTGTACTGCTCGAGGCCCTTCTTGATGAGCCGGACGATGGTGGATTTGGACGAGCCGACGGGGCCGTGCAGGAGGATGACACGCTTTTCGGGGCCGTAGCCTTGGGCGGCCGCCTTGAAGACGTGGACCAGGCGCATCAGGGGGATGTCGAGCCCGTAAATGGCATCGGCCTCGTTATTCGCCTCGTCGCGGAAGAAGTTGTAGCGGACGAGCTTCTTCTTGTTGTCGATGTACTCCTCGGTCCCGTGGCTGATGATCATGTCGTAGGCGCGCTGGAACGCGTTGCGAGTGACCTGGGGTCTCTCGCGCACGACCTGGAGGTAGTCCTCGAACGAACCTTCCCAGTACAGATCTCGATACAGATCGTAGTTCTGCATCTTCGCGATCGCGTCGACCATGCTCATCTTGATGTCGCCCATCGTTGCCTGTCCTCGTTGGTCGGAGGTTGGTCTCTTCGAATGTGCCCGCGCCGAGCTTGCGACGATCGACCGTGCCGGCTCGTCCGCCAGGATGGGGCGCAAGCATACCAGGTTGGCGGCGCAAGGGAGGCATACGTCGACCGTCCGACGATTTGGTCGGTCAGAGGAGTCCCGGGAAGCGCCTGGAGGGGAAAACCGGCTAGAAGAGCGCGCGGATTTCGACGGGATCCAGCTTCTTGGCCTGGAGCACGTGATTGACGGCGCGCAGCAAGCGGGTCTTCTGGGGCCCCGTGAGGGACTTGCCGTTGATCGCCGCCGCCATCGCGGGCCGGGTCACAGGCCGTCCCGTGCGCGGCTTCACGCGGTTCTTCTTCATCTCCTCGGGCATCCCATCCTCGCTCCGGCGCGCGGTGCGCTCCTTAAGTCGGATGGTGCGGTCCTCGGGACGCAGCCGCTCGATCTTCTTGGAGGCAGCCAGGATGCGGCGGGGATCGATCTTCTTCTCGTTGAGAAAGTCGCTGAACTTCGAAGCCATGCGGTGCTCTGTAGCCAAATCGGTCCCCGAACGCCAGCCCCTCGTGTCCAAATCCAACGCCCACCGCCCAATCGAACCCCACTTCGCCGCCAGCCGTTGTAGCCTCCGGCCCATGAGCCCCCACGGTATCACCGGCCTGCTCGACGAGGCCGTCGCTGCCATCCGCAACCGCCGCCCCCAGCCGCCGCTCGTCGGTGTGGTGCTCGGCTCAGGCCTGGGCGCCTTCGGCGACACGCTCGAAGACGCGACCCGCATTCCCTACGCCGACATCCCGAAGATGCCCATGTCGCGCGTGGTGGGCCATGCGGGGGTCCTGTCCCTCGGCCAGGTGGACCACGTGGAGGTCGCCTGCATGCAGGGACGCGTTCACCTGTACGAAGGCCATGAACCCGAACGGGTGGTGTTCGGGGTCCGCATGCTCGCCCGTCTCGGCTGCAAAGCCGTGCTGATCACCAACGCCGCTGGCGGCGTGCACCCGTCCCTGCACCCCGGGGACCTGATGCTCATCATCGACCACATCAACATGACCGGCCGCAATCCCCTCGTCGGCCCCAACGTCGAAGCCCTGGGCACACGCTTTCCCGACATGACCGAGGCCTACGACCGAGGGCTCTGCGAGGTTGCGCGCAAGGCAGCAAGGCTCGAGGGACTCACGTTGCACGAAGGGGTCTACCAGGCCAACCTCGGACCCACCTACGAGACGCCCGCCGAGATCCGCATGGCCCGCGCCCTCGGCGCCGACGCCGTCGGCATGAGCACCGTCCCCGAGATCATCGCCCTACGCCACATGCGCGTGCGCGCCGCCGCCATCTCCTGCATCACCAACCTGGCCGCCGGCATCTCTGCCCAGCCGCTCGACCACAAGGAAGTCGAAGAGGTCGCCAACCGCACCCGCGGCGACTTCGTGCGCCTCATCCGACGGTGGGTCACCCTCACAGCCCAGGAGGTCTCGTCGTGAACCGCCCCGCCATCGACTGGGATGCCTTGGTCGATGCCGCCAAGGAAGTCAGAGGCAATGCCTACGCCCCCTACTCCAGCTTCGGCGTGGGCGCAGCCGTCCTCACCGGTTCAGGTCGCATCTTCACCGGCTGCAACGTCGAGAACGCATCCTTCGGCCTGTGCATCTGCGCTGAACGGGTCGCCATCGGCTCCATGATCGCGAACGGCGAGAGGGAGATCCGCGCCATCGCCGTCGTGACCGGAGCCCCAACGCCCACCCCGCCTTGCGGCATGTGCCGTCAAGTCCTCGCAGAGTTCGCACAGGACGTCCCCGTCTACCTGGCGTCCACCACGCCGGGAACCATGGCTCGGGCCACCTCCCTGTCCAAGCTCCTTCCCGATGCGTTCCGGGGCGACATGCTGCCCGCACGCGACGGAGGTGGCTCCTGAACGACCTGGTCGTGTCCCGTGCTCACATCGTGACGTGTGACCCGCAGCGACGCATCCTTCGTGGTGACGTCGTGGTCCGCAACGGGCGCATTCTCGCGGTGGGCCCGAACGCACGAGTGCGCGCGCGCCCCGATTCCGAGGTCATCGACGCCGAGGGTTGCGCGCTGGTTCCCGGTCTGGTCCAGACCCACGTGCACCTGTGTCAGACGCTGATGCGCGGCATGGCAGAGGACCTTCCCTTGCTCACGTGGCTCCGGCAACGCGTTTGGCCGCTCGAGGCCGCGCACGACGCGGACAGCTTGCGAGCGAGCGCCGAGCTCGCCTTGGCGGAGCTTGTCCGTGGAGGGACCACTACCTTGCTCGACATGGGGACCACCCACGGCCACGACGTGCTGTTCGACGCTTGCGTTCGGTTCGGGGTGCGAGCGTACGGGGGCAAGGCGATGATGGACCGGGGGCAAGGCGTCCCGCGCAAGCTGCGTGAAGGGACGAAGGCGAGCCTGGCCGAGAGCGACCAACTGTGCGCCACGTGGGATGGCGCGGCCAACGGGCGCATCCGCTACGCGTACGCTCCCCGGTTCATCCTTTCGTGCAGCGAGCGCCTCATCCGGGAGACGGTCGACCGCATGAGTGCTGGCTTTTTTCTGCACGTGCATGCGGCAGAGCACGCGGAGGAGCGCAGCGCGGTCCGAGCCATTCACGGGGCCGACGATGTCGATGTGTTGAGCCGATGGGGGGCGCGGGGACCTCGCTGCGTGCTGGTGCACGGCGTGCAACTCACGAACCGGCAGGTCCGCTCGATCGCCGCTGCCGACACGCACGTGGTGCACTGCCCGAGCGCGAACCTGAAGCTCGGGTCGGGGATTGCCCCGGTGGGTGATCTGGTGCGAGCAGGGGCCGCGGTGGGCCTGGGCTCGGACGGGGCCGCGTGCAACAACAACCTCGATGCCTGGATGGAGATGCGCCAGGCAGGACTTCTCGCCAAGCTCCGTGGCGGCCCGGGGTCCTTCTCGTCACAGCAAGCGCTCGACCTTTGCACGATCGGCGGCGCTCGGGTTCTCAACCTCGAGCACGAGATAGGGTCCATCGAGGTGGGCAAACGCGCCGACTTGCTGATCGTATCCTTGCGCTCGATTCAGCAAGCCCCGGTCGTGGATGTGGTGGATACGCTCGTGTTCGCCACCGGCTCGCAACACGTGCGAGACGTGATGGCCGACGGCAACTGGTTGGTGCGCAACGGGGAGCTTCAAGGATGGGACCCGGAGAAGATCCGGGCCGAGGCGGAAGCGCAGGCCGAGCTGCTCAGAAGACGGGCAGGACTGCAGTAGTCCCGGCGCACCGTCATTCGAGACCGCGCGTCTCCACTTCCTCGATCTGCAACAGGACCGCGGCGAGCGCGTTCTTCGCCCGATCGAGCGATGCCTTGTCGTGGTCCCATTTCGTCTGGTTCTTCTTCCCGCGGTCCAGCTCTGCGGCGAGGGATGCCTCCGCGTGCTCGAGTTTTTCGAGTGTGGCGCCAAGCTTCGCCTCCAAGTCAGACGACTTCTCGGACAGCTCGCGCTTCGCATCCACCAAGGCGTCCCGGTCCATGATCATCTTCGCAAGGCTCGACTCGAGATCCCGGATGCGTGTGTCGCGCTCCTTCTTCTCGCCTTCCACCTCGTCGATCCTCGCACGCGCGGCCCGCAGGTCGTCCTCGAGCCCACCAATCCGCTCGCCGTTCTCGCGAACCTTCGACTCCAGGTCCCCGATCTTCCCGTCCCGGTCCCGCACCTGCGACTCGAGCTCTCCGATCCGGGCGTCTCGGTCTCCCAAGCGCGACTCGAGGTCGCCAACGTTCGACTTGAACTCCGCGATCCGGCCATCCCGGTCCGACACCTGCGCCTCGAGCTCCGACACGCGTGTCGACAGGCCGCTCTTGTCCGTTTCGAGTCCCGCGATCCGGCCATCCCGATCCGACACCTGCGTCTCGAGCTCCGACACGCGCGTCGACAACCCGCTCTTGTCCGACTCGAGTCCCGCGATCCGGCCGTCCCGATCCGACACCTGCGCGTCGAGCTCCGACACGCGTGTCGACAGGCCGCTCTTGTCCGACTCGAGTCCCGCGATCCGGCCGTCCCGGTCCGACACCT
>Ga0209575_10000134_pt1 | contig 79309 bp, 62 predicted proteins | sample Medcelwee11metaG_FD_187172 | JGI IMG/M metagenome (GOLD analysis project Ga0209575, IMG submission 187172) | Freshwater pond sediment microbial communities from the University of Edinburgh, under environmental carbon perturbations - Medium... | ecosystem: Environmental > Aquatic > Freshwater >... | reverse complement strand
TGGCGCACGGTGCGTAGCACGCGGACTGCAGGCAAGAGTTGCAGGTGGGGTCGGTGGCTTCGATCTCGCAGGCGGATCCTGTGCCGCCCGTGCCGCCGTAACCGCCCGTGCCGCCGTAACCGCCCGTGCCGCCGTAACCGCCCGTGCCACCGTAGCCGCCCGTGCCGCCCGTGCCGCCGTAGCCGCCCGTGCCACCGTAGCCGCCCGTGCCGCCCGTGCCGCCGTAGCTGGATCCACCGGTCCCGCCATCACTACCCGTTCCGCCGGACCCAGAAGACCCGCCCGTGGAGCCGCCGAAGCCTCCGAGAGCGGCGGAGCCGCCATCTCCGCCTGTCTCGACGGGGATCGGTGCGCCGGCCGCGCCGCCCACCGCGGCTTCCCCGGCCTTGGAGTCGCCCCCGTCGCTCGTGCTGGCGTCGGTTCCCGTGCCTGGACCGAACATTCCGGTGTCCTCGACGGGCTGTGCACAAGACAGGAGCGCGCCAAGAGCAAGGACTGCGGTCAGACCTCCCCGAGAGGATCCCCATGTGTTCCGCATGGCGTTCTCTTACCACATCGGCGCAACAGGTCACGTGGCGATAATGGGGTGGAAGATTCCGGGAGGGCGAGATCTTTCGGCGTTACGGGCGGGTTGGTGGGGAGCGCTTGCGACTTGCGCCGTAGGGTACGGGGAATTCCCCGCTGAACAGGAGCTTCTGCGCGTTCGTGACGTACAGCTTTCGGAGCACTTCCAAGGGAAGTCCGACCGCGTTCACCTTCCAGTTCCCCTGGCTGGGTGTGGGGTGATCGATCTGGGCCTCCCGTGTCTCGAAGTAGCGCCAGTGCCGTTCGAAGAACACCTGGGCATCGGCGACCGTGGGCTCCCGCTCGGACACGGACCCAAGCTGCATCGCACCCGTCGGACCCGCAATGAAGTCCGACCCGAAGAGGATGCGGTCCTGGTGCTTGATGAACAACGAGCGGACCTTGTCGGCCGGGTGTCGCCCGATCTCGGGAACGCGCGCAGACGTGTCCACGAAGACGTTGGGCGATGCGTCGAGCAATCGGTCGACGTAGTCGATGTTTTCGGGGTAGTTCCCGAAGTGGATGAGGAGGAAGACGGTGTTGGGGTGCCGTCGGATCACGCGGTCCTGGGCAGCGATGAGTTCGGCGTGTCGCGGGTAGTCCTGGCCGTGAAAGCTCCAGTCCGGCGCGAGCTTGAGCTCGTCGTAGCGTTCGTTTTCGGGGGTGACGGGGTCGAAGAACGCGACGGGGTCCGCGATGTGCCAGGCAACGATCAAGCCTAGTTTCCCGCAGGCATCGAAGAGGGGGGCCAGCTTGGGTGAGTCGGCAGGGATCAGCTTCCCCTTGGTGTCGCGCACCGCCAGGCCGAGGGCTTTGAAGATCTTGATGCCAACCATGCCGTCGCGCTTCGCCTGTTCGAGCAGGGCGACCTGACGCTTGCCGAAGTCCGGCTCGTTGACATCGCGCCAGTCGATGTTGGCGAAGGCGCGCATGCGTTCACCCAGGGCGCGGGACATGGCGAGGGTCGCTTGGTACTTCGGAGACCCGACGAAGCCGGCGCTCTTGACGACGAACGGTCCGATCCCGGCGTGTTCGAAGACCTCGAGGGACCTGGTGAGCCCTTCCCTGGTCGGAACGATGTGCACGTGAGAGTCGATGATGGGCTCTCGCGGGTCCCACGTCCGCCAAGAAGTCGAGGCGGGCGAGCTTTCAGGAGTCGTGCTGGCGGAAGCGGTCGGGACGACGCTGGCTTCCGTCTGGGTCCCCGCGGGAGGGCTGCTACGACAAGCTCCCAGAGCGAAGGACAGGAGCAACCAGACGGTGAGCTTGCGCAACATGTTCTTCTTCGCAGGGGTGAGATTCCGTGCCGGCTTCGAGCTATCCCCCGTAGACCTTGGGGACGAAGGTCTGGTCCTCGATCGGAGGGCGCACGTAGTCGAAGGACACTTGCCTCGGCGGCAGCTCGATCGGCTCAGGCGTCAGGTCGTCGTACGGAATCTTGTGGAGCAGGTGCTGGATGCAGTTGAGGCGAGCGGCCCGTTTGACGTCGGCGTCCACCACGTACCACGGGGCCTGCTTGATGTCCGTGTACGAGAACATCTCGTCTTTGGCTTTCGAGTACTCGACCCAACGCATGCGGGACTCGAGGTCCATTGGGCTGAGCTTCCAGCGCTTGGTAGGGTCTCGGATCCGGTCGTGGAACCGTCGCTCCTGCTCTTCGTCACTGACGGAGAACCAGTACTTGACGAGGATGATGCCGGAGCGGACGAGCATGCGCTCGAACTCGGGGCAGGATCGCATGAACTCGCGGTACTCGGCATCGGAGCAGAAGCCCATCACGCGTTCGACGCCTGCGCGGTTGTACCAAGATCGGTCGAACAGAACGATCTCGCCGGCGGCGGGGAGGTGAGCGACGTAGCGTTGGAAGTACCACTGGAACTTCTCGCGCTCGGTGGGGGTGCCGAGGGCAGCGATGCGGCAGACGCGGGGGTTGAGGCATTGGGCGATGCGCTTGATGACGCCGCCTTTGCCCGCGGCGTCACGGCCTTCGAAGATGACGACCACACGCATGCCTTGGTGGCGGACCCATTCCTGGAGCTTGACGAGCTCGACCTGGAGCTTGGCCAGCTCGGACTCGTAGAACTTGCGCTTCGGCTTCAGCTTCTTCTTCAGCTTGTTTTTCTTGCCCTCGGGCTCGGCGGGGGGGGGGAATTCCTCCTGAACGTAGCTGGGGTCTTCGCGGCTCTGTGCCTTCTTGCGCTCCTTCGGCTTCGCCATCCTGGTGCCCTCATGGTGTTCGCGGGGGTGCGAGACCTGCCATGAAAACACTGCGAGGGTTGGGGAAGCAAGACGTTCCGGGAAGCGTCAGGGAGGGGCAGGTCAGTACGGGTCGATCTTGTAGGTCTTGGGCTGAACCGGGGGCGTGTCTGGCTTGGCGGCTGGGCCCCCCCCGGCGTGGATGAGGCGCACTTCGACGGATTCAGCGCCTGGTGTCACCTTCTCCGTCGCAAGAACGAAGCCCCGTTTGGTGAAGTGAAGGACGGCGGTTCCGTCGGGCAGTTCTTCGCGGGCCACGTCACAGGGGGTGGCTTCGCACAGGCGCTTGCCCTTGTCATGGCCGAGGCGGACGAGGGCCCCACCGGGGACAGTGACCACGCGCAGGGGGCGCGTGGGGGCGGAGGTCTCGGACACAACGGGAGCGGGCGCAGAGGCTGGTGCGACAGGCGTGATGGTCGACGCTTCGGCCACGGGGACAGCGGACGCGGGGAGGGTGGCAGATGCCGGCTGGTCAGGAGGGCTGGGGGAGAGCGAGAGAAAAGCGGCAACTGCTGCGCCGACAGCCACGATCGCGACTGTGCCGCCGAGCAGGACGCGACGCTGTCGTGCTTTCTTTTCGATCTGGATGGCAGCGGACACGGCGGCCGGGGTGAGGCCGTCGCTGCCGGTCTGGTTCATGAGAACGTGGGGGTCGGAGGTGCTCGAGGCGGGGAATCGCTGAAGGCCCGAGGAGCTGAAGGTCGGGAGCGAGCCGGAGACGTTCGAGATCGTGGCAGTCGCGGCTGCGCCTTGGAATCCCTTGAGGGCGAGGAGCAATTCGTCCGTGGAGCCGAAGCGATCGGCAGGGGACTTGGCGATGCAACGATAGATGACCTGCTCCATGTGCGGCGAGATGTTGCAGGAGGGGTAGGCTTCCAGCAGGGTCGGCGCCTGCTCGTTGAGATGTGCGATCAGAGTCTGGACAGAGCTCTTCCGGTCGAAGGGCGGCTTGCCCGTCACCATCTCGAACAGGACGATGCCGACGGCGTAGATGTCGGTGCGCGCATCGACGACCTGCCCCTGGATCTGTTCGGGGGACATGTACTTGGGGGAGCCCATGAACATGCCTGCCTTGGTGAGGCCGTCGTCTTGCAGGTTGATGTTCTTCACCAGCCCGAAGTCCATGACCTTGACGAAGTCGGGTTCGTCGTGTTTCTGGGTCAGGAAGATGTTGCTGGGCTTGATGTCGCGGTGGACGACGCCGAGGGAATGGGCCTCGCGAAGGGCGCGGCAGATCTGGCGGGCGACGTGGGTGGCCCGCTCCTCGTCCATGGGGCCTTCGGTGTGGAGGGTTTGCGCGAGGGTTTTGCCTTCGAGCAACTCCATGGCCATGAAGTAGATGTCGTCCTTGGTGTGGCCGTAGTCGTAGAGGGTGACGTTGTTGGGGTGCGTGAGCTTCGAGGCGATGCTGGCTTCGAGAAAGAAGCGCTTGTTGAACTCGTCGGGGGAAGTTTCTTCGTACCTCGGCTGAAGGATCTTGATGGCGCACACGCGACCGAGGGGGGCCTGCTCTGCCTTGTATACGGCGCCCAAGCCGCCCCGAGCGATGAGGTTGATGACGCGGAATCGCTGGTTGAAGACACGACCGACGTACGGGTCTACCGGTTCGGGGTCGGTCGTGGATGTGACGTTGTCATCCGCTTCCGTCACGGAAGGCTCCTTCGTGAAATGCGAGGTCTGAACAAACTTGTTCAAACTCAGTGTGCCGGATCCTGAGGCAAGGGTCAACGTCGTAGCCATGCGGAAACTTTGTGTGAAAGCGGAGAGCGAAGAACGAAACGCTGGCCCAATTTCTCTCGGCAGGTGGGATCGGATCGTGAAGCTCGGGACTTTCGCTATGTGACGAATTCGGAACTTTGCGGTTCCGATGCTGAAATCGACCAGGGTTCCGGGAGCCATCTCGGGGTGTAGCCCCTGCGAGCGGGGCTGGACCGTCTTCTTGATCCGAGGGGGGACTCGGGTAAGCTTGCCGCCGCATTCCCTTGGGTGGCCGCCTGCCTCGCATTTCTGCCGGGCTCTCCGATGCGGCGCCCCGCGGACCGGCATCCAAGCCGCATCCAACCTGGTTTCCGCGCAAGCAAGGAGTCATCTCATCGTGGCTGAACGCAAATCGTTGACCGGTGCAGCGCTCGGCGCACTGTCCAACGCTTCCTACGTCGACGAGCTCTACGAGCAGTACCGACGTGACCCGTCCAGTGTGGGTCCGGAGTGGCAGACGTTCTTCCAGGGGTTCGACTTGGCGTCGTGTCCCCGGACGTGTGTGGCGGCGACGCAAGCGCGCGGTCAATCGAAGGTGGCGAGTCTGATCTACGCCTACCGCAACCAGGGACACCTCGTCGCCAAGCTCGACCCGCTGGGCAACAATGCGGCCTCCCACCCCGCCCTGGCGCTCGAGTCCTTCGGTCTGACCGAGGAAGACCTGCCGAAGGTGTTCGACACGGGCCATCTCGGCGGGCCGCAGCGGGCCACCCTGTTCGACATCCTTGCCATTCTCCGGGAGACCTACTGCGGTTCGGTCGGCGTCGAGTACCTGCACATCCAGGACATGGTCGTTCGTAGGTGGCTTCAAGCGCAAATGGAGCCGCGCCGCAACCAGCCGCAGCTCTCCGTCGATGCCAAGCGCGAGATCCTCGAGAACCTCGTGGATGCGGAGCTGTTCGAAACCTTCATCCAGTCACGTTACCCGGGCCAGAAGCGCTTCTCGCTCGAGGGCGCCGAGTCGCTCATCCCCGCCGTGCACGCCATCGTCGAGCTCGCGCCGGACCTCGACGTCGAAGACCTCGTGATGGGCATGGCTCATCGCGGTCGCCTCAACGTCCTAGCCAACATCCTGGACAAGTCTTACGCCCAGATCTTCTCCGAGTTCGAAGACAACTTCCTGCCCGATAGCGTGGGCGGTGACGGCGACGTCAAGTATCACCGCGGGTTCAGCTCCACCCACGTCAACCACGCCGGCAAGCCGCTGTACATCAGCTTGACCTCGAACCCCAGCCACCTCGAGGCCGTGAACCCCGTCGTCCTCGGACGTGCACGGGCGAAGCAGCGCCGTCTCGGGGACACCGTCGAGAGACGACGGGTCCTGCCGCTGCTGATTCACGGGGATGCGGCCTTCGCCGGCCAGGGCCTGGTGGCCGAGACCCTCAACCTGTCAGCCCTCCCCGGCTACACCACCGGTGGGACCATCCACCTCGTCGTCAACAACCAGATCGGCTTCACCACAGGGCCCGCCGAAGCGCGGTCCACGATGTACTCCACGGACGTCGCCAAGATGACCGAGGCCCCCATTTTTCACGTCAACGGCGACGATCCCGCGGCAGTAGTCTACGTGGCGGAGCTTGCCCTGCGCTTCCGACAGGAGTTCCACCGCGACGTCGTGATCGACATGGTCTGTTACCGTCGTCACGGCCACAACGAGGGGGACGAGCCGGCGTTCACGCAGCCTGTCCTGTACCGGAAGATCAAGGACCGGCCGTCCGTGCGCAGGCTCTACCAGCAGCGGATCATCGAGGAAGGGGCCCTCGAGCCCCAGGCGGGGGAGGAGATTGCGGAGCGGCTCAAGGCCAGGCTTCAGGCGGCGTTCGAGGACGTGAAGCGCCAGGCCGTGGTGCCGGGCCAACTCGCCTTCCAAGACGCCTGGGTAGGGCTGGACAACCCCTACTCTCACGGGCCGGCCAAGACGAGTGTGCCCCATACGATGTTGGTGGACGTGGCGCGCGCGTTGACCACCGTGCCGGATGGCTTCGCGCTCAACCCGAAGGTCGAGCGAAAGCTGCCGGAAACGCGGAAGGCCATCGAGGATCATGGTCTGGTGGACTGGGCTGCGGCGGAGCTTCTGGCGTTCGGCTCGCTGTTGCACGAGGGCACCCCCGTGCGGCTCAGCGGGCAAGACAGCGCCCGGGGCACGTTCTCCCATCGACATTCCGTCTGGCAGGACATGAACACCCAGGAGCCGTACATCCCACTTCGCCACATCCGCGACGGGCAGGCACGGTTCTGCGTGTACAACAGCCTGCTGTCCGAGGCTGCGGTGCTCGGATTCGACTACGGCTACTCGCTCGACGAGCCGCACATGCTCGTGATCTGGGAAGCGCAGTTCGGAGACTTCTCCAATGGCGCGCAGGTGATCATCGACCAGTTCATCGTCAGCTCCCTTTCGAAGTGGAAGCGCGCGTCCGGGTTGGTCTTGCTCTTGCCGCACGGCTACGAGGGCCAGGGTCCCGAACACTCCAGCGCCTACCTCGAGCGCTACCTCGCGGCCTGTGCCGAGGACAACATCCAGGTCTGCAACTTCACGACCCCGGCCCAGTACTTTCATGCCCTGCGCCGCCAGGTCCGGCGGGACTTCCGTCGCCCTCTCATCGTGATGTCGCCCAAGAGCTTGCTGCGCAACCCGCAGGCCGTCTCCCCCGTAGACGAGCTTGTGAACGGCCACTTCCACGAGGTGCTGGACGACCCGGATCCTCCTGCCAAGCCGCGCCGCCTGGTCCTTTGCAGCGGCAAGATCTACTACGACCTCGCGAATCGTCGGAAGCGCGATGGGATCGACGACACAGCCATCGTGCGGGTGGAGCAGTTCTATCCGTGTGCGGATGATGTGTGGAAGGGAATTACGCAGCGGTACGGCGAGGTCGAGGAGGTGGTGTGGGCGCAGGAGGAGCCGCAGAACCGGGGCGGTTGGGCCTTCGTGGCGCTGCGTCTCCGGCGATTCTTTCCGCGGCACGAGATCCGGTACGCAGGCCGGGACGCCTCAGCGAGTCCCGCCGTCGGGTCGCTTCGTCGGCATCAGATCGAACAAGAACAGGTCGTCCGTGACGCCTTGGGCCTCACGGGATAGCGCGCGATGCGCGGGCTGAGCGCTGGGATCCAGGAGTCGAGAGCACGATGAACATCCAGGTACAAGTTCCCCAGGTAGGCGAGTCCATCACCGAGGGCGTTCTGGTCGAGTGGTCCAAGCAGGACGGTGACAGGGTGGCCACGGACGACCCCCTCTTCACCCTCGAGACGGACAAGGTGACGATGACGGTCAACGCGGAGCACACGGGCAAGCTCAAGATTCTCGTGCCCGCGGGACAGACGGTGAAGATCGGCCAGGTGGTGGCCGAGGTCGACACGGACGCAGCGGAAGAGAAGCCAGAGGCGGTTCCACAAACGTCGGGCCCGGCGTTTCACCCGATCGCGGGCGCTCCCCAGGCCCGGGAGAAGCTTGCTCACGCGGACTTGCAGGAGCTCGCACCGTCGGTGCGACGACTCGTGCAAGAGCACGACGTGGACCCGAGTGTGGTCGACGGGACCGGGCGTGACGGGCGGGTGACGAAGGGGGACGTGCTGGCCCACGTGGCGAAGGCAGGGGCGCCGGCGCCCAGGCAGGAAGTGCCGGTGAAGCTTGCGGCACCCGCGGCGCCCGTGGCTCCGGTGGCTCCCTTGGCTCCCGCGACGCCGAAGCGGCTCGAGGTCGTGCGGACGACCGAGGACGTGCAAGCGCGCCAAACGCGCACGCCCATGACGCCCTTGCGTCAGCGCATTGCGGAGCGGCTCGTGCAAGCCAAGAACGAGACGGCGCTGTTGACGACGTTCAACGAAGCGGACATGAGCCAGGTGATGGCCCTTCGTGCGCGTTACAAGGACGCGTTCCAGCAGAAGCACGGGGTGGCGCTGGGGTTCATGTCCTTCTTCGTGAAGGCGGTGGTGGATGCGTTGCAAGTGGTTCCGCAGGTCAACGCGCAGATCCAGGGCGACGAGGTCGTGCAGAACCACTTCTACGACATCGGCGTGGCGGTGGGCACGGAGCGTGGTCTCGTGGTTCCGGTGGTGAGGGACTGCGATCAACTCTCGTTCGCTGGGGTGGAGAAAGCGATCGCGGCGCTGGCGAAGAAGGTGAAGGACAAGACGATCACGCTGCCTGAGCTGTCCGGTGGCGTGTTCACCATCTCCAACGGCGGCATCTACGGGAGCCTTCTGTCCACGCCCATCCTCAACCCGCCGCAGAGCGGCATCCTGGGGATGCACGCGATCAAGAAGCGCCCCATCGCCGTGGGCGACGACGTCGTGGTGCGACCCATGATGTACCTGGCGATGTCCTACGACCACCGGCTCGTGGACGGACGCGAGGCGGTGACCTTCCTCAAGCGCATCGTGGACTGCATCGAGCACCCCGAGCGCCTCTTGCTGGAGATTTGACGATGGAAGCATTCGATCTGGTCGTGCTCGGGGCGGGCCCTGGCGGTTACGTGTGTGCCATTCGCGCGGCGCAGCTTGGGCTGCGGACGGCGATCGTCGAGAAGGAGCCCTCGCTGGGCGGTACGTGCCTGAACGTGGGCTGCATCCCGTCGAAGGCGCTACTCGAGTCCTCCGAGTTGGTGCACGTGGCACAATCGGAGCTGGCCGGCCACGGGATCACCGTGAGCGACGTGGCCTTCGATCTGTCGAAGATGATGGATCGCAAGCGTGGCATCGTGAAGCAGCTCACGGACGGCATCGGCATGCTCATGAAGAAGAACAAGATCGAGGTTCTTCGGGGGCGAGGTGTGCTGCGAGGCTCGGGCAAGGTCTGCGTCGAGGGGGCAGAGGGGACGCGAGAGGTCGAGGCCAAGGCGGTGTGCCTGGCGATGGGTAGCGTCCCCGTCGAGCTGCCATTCATGAAGTTCGACGGCGTCCACGTGGTGTCGAGCACGGAGGCGCTGTCTTTCGAGACGGTCCCGAAGCGGATGGTCGTGGTGGGCGCAGGCGCCGTGGGGTTGGAGTTGGGCAGCGTCTGGTCCCGTCTCGGGTCCAAGGTGACGGTGCTCGAGATGTTGCCGACGATCACGCCCTTTGCGGATGCGCAGGCGGCGAAGACGCTCAAGAAGTCCCTCGAGGGCCAGGGGCTCGAGATCCGCCTGGAGACGAAGGTGACGGGGGCGAAGGTCGAGGGCGATCAGGTGCACGTGTCGTTCGACACCAAGGACGGCAAGTCGGAGACGATCGTGTGTGACCGTGTGCTGGTCTCGGTGGGGCGCAAGCCGTGCATCGACACGGCGGGCCTGGCCGAAGCAGGTGTGGTGATCGAGCGCGGGCGCGTGGCGATCGACGACAGCTTCTGCACAAACATTCCTGGGGTCTATGCGATCGGCGATCTGGTGCGTGGGCCGATGCTGGCGCACAAGGCGTCGGAGGAGGGGGTGGCGGTGGCGGAGATCGTGGCGGGCAAGCCGGGCCACGTGAACTACGAGACCATCCCGAACGTGGTGTACACGCATCCGGAGCTTGCGCAGGTGGGGTTGACGGAGGAGGAGGCCAAGCAGCGAGGCATTGCCTTCAAGGTGGGCAAGTACTTCTACAAGGCGAATGGGCGGGCCAAGAGTCTTGGAGCGGAGGAAGGGTTCGTGAAGATCCTCGCCGAGGAGAAGACGGACCGGGTGATCGGCGCGCACATCGTGGGGGCTCGGGCCTCGGAGTTGATTGGCGAGTTGGTGCTCGGCATGGAGTTTCGGGCGGCGGCGGAGGATGTCGGCAGGACGTCGCATGCGCACCCCACGCTGGGCGAGATCATCAAGGAAGCGGCTCTCGCGGTGGATCGGATGGCGATTCACGGGTGAGGGTCATGTCCTGTCTCTGCGTCCCCAAGACGGCCCTCGTCATGGTGGTGGCGTGCGTCGGACCGATGGGATGCAAGGACGCGGTCCCCCGGTGCGCGGGGCGGCCCGCGGCCGCGGGCGCCACGCTCGAGTGTCAGATGCCGGGGTGGAGTGACCGCGCGTTCGCTCTGCAGGTGCCGACCGGTTGGGACGGGAAGTCGGCGCTGCCGTTGGTGATTGCCTTTCATGGGGGTGCGGGCAACAGGCGGTCGGCCGCGCGTGTGACCTGTCCGGGGGGAGAGGAGGGACATAGCGCATGCCTTCCGCAGGTGGCGATGGCGAAGGGGTTTGCGGTGGTGCTTCCGGACGGGACGGGGTCTCGTCTCGCGCGTAACATTCGAACCTGGAACGCAGGTGGTGGCTCGGACGGGTTCAACTGCACGAGCGGTCTCGCGTGCACGTCGGGGGTGGACGACGTGCGCTACGTGCGGGAGATGTTGGGCGAGATTCGCAGGGTGATCCCGGTGGACCCCAAGCGGATCTACGCGACCGGGCTGTCGAACGGGGCGGCCATGAGCCATCGGATGGCGTGCGAGATGCCGGAAGAGATTGCGGCGATTGTGGCGGTGGGTGGTGCGAACCAGCATGCGGCGGGGGGAGGGGCGTGCAAGGCACCGGTGGCTGTGCTGCAGATTCACGGCACGGAGGACCCGTGCTGGACCTACGCGCAGAGCGAGCGGACCTGTCTTGGGGTGGAGAAAGGGGTGAAGGTCGGGGTCGAGCCGTCCATGGAGGGGTGGCGTACCGTGAACGGATGCGGGGTGGATCGGGTGGAGGTGCCGCTGCCGGACAGGGCGACTCACGACGGGACGCGATCCCATCGCGTGTCGTGGTCAGGGTGCAAGGCTCCGCTCGAGTTGATTCGAATCGAAGGGGGCGGGCATACGTGGCCGGGGGGGTTTGCGTACCTGGGGAGCGAGTCGATAGGCAGGGTGCCGAAGGACTTCGGCAGCGAGGTCATCGTGGAGTTCTTCGTAGCCCATCCAAAGCCGTAATTGGGCCGATCAGCCGGCTTTCGCGTGGAGGCGGGAACGAGCGCGCGGGGGCGCGTCGGCGAGGCGCTGGAGCAGTTCCACCAGCCGGGCGGTGGTTTGGACGAAGGCCGGGTCAAGCGCGTCATGGGCGGCACGGGCTGCGCGTAGGTGGCTTCGAAGAAGCACGGCGTAGGGGTCGAGGTCGACCTGGGCGGTGGAGCGCCATCGTTGGGACCGCTCCAGCCTGGAGACCACGCCCTCGAGCCGGTCCAGCTCCTTGGAGCCGGGGTGCACGGCCTTTTGGATGGCGGAGAGCCGGAGAAAGGGGCCTCCTTCGAACGGGTCGCGTTTCGTCGGTGGGCGTGCAGGGGAGCGGGACTGGCGCAAGGCAAGATGCTTTCGTGGAAGGTTGTTCGACGGTCCTTGCCGAACCAACCCGCGCTTGGCTGGGATTGTTCCCGTCCTCGTTCGAACTCGTGCGGTGGTCGTGCTTGTGATCGACTTGGGGCGGAGACATCAACTCGGAGCGGAGAATGCGAACGGGAACAGCGAACCAGGAATGGTTTCCGTTCTCGCTCCTGCGCGTGCCCGCGAAGTGCTCCTGCTCGCTCCTCTTACACGTCGTCGGCCGACATGCCATCGCGGCCGATGCCGCGGACGGTGTACTCGGGGTCGTTGATGTAGGAAGCGAACACGACGATGAAGGTGAGGACCATGAGGGCGAGGCGGTCGTGATCCTCGAACAGCTCCGTGAGCAGCTCGCGGCGCTTGCCTTCCTTCTGGGCGGTGAAGACGCTGAGCAGCATGCCGTCGAGCCGGCCGCCGCGGCTCTCGAGGTGGACGCCTTCGATGCCCCCGCTCGTGCAGTACTGCATGACCTCGAGAAGCAACTCGCGCTGGCTTGGGACGCGGGTGATGCAGGTGTTGAAAATCTCGAGGGCGAGCCACTGGGCCTCGCGGATGCCCGCCACGGCGAGACCGACGAAGAGGCGCCGGGTGGTTGCGTCGAGGGTGTCGAGCTTCTCTTTGCGGATGAGGGTGAGGAAGATGAGGTCCTTGAACAGCTGGGACAGGAGCATGACGCCCTCGCGGGCGTCGGGCATGAAGTGGAACCGGCCCATGTTGACGCCGCCGAAGCTGGGCAAGAAGAGCATGTCGAACACGGCGCGGTAGAAGTTGAAATTGGTGATGCCGGGGTGCTGCAGGTGGATGTCGAAGGTGTTGTCGAGCCGGTCCATCAGCTTGATGTGAAGCAGGTCCGGCATCTCGTACGCGTGGTCAAGGATCCTGCCCAGGTACGTCTCGTAGGTCTCGCTCTGGTTGGACAGCACATCGATGCGCCGCGACAGCTCGTCGGCGGAGCTCGGACCGAGGCGGTCGAGGAGGCGGGCGTGGTGCGCCTGCATTTCACGCCACCGTTCGGGCCCCACGTGGTCCTCGGTGAGATCTTCTTGCTTGTCGTGGAGCAGGCCGCCAAGCAGGTGCATGAGTGTAGGCTCGTGGACGGCGCGAGAGAGCATGGCGGTGGTGCGTATGGGGTGCAGGATGCCCGGGGTGCCAAGGCGTCGGCGGTCCTCCGCGTATCCAGTCTGCAGTACGTCGAAGGCATCCAGCAGCACTTCCTGCTCGCGGGCGCGGACTTCCGTGGGGCCAAGCAGCAGCGACAGCAACACCGGCTTTCGGAGCGCGTGGGCGCTGAGCTGGTAGTTGATCTTGGCCGACAGGGTCACGAACTGCTCGATGGTGAACAGCTCGCGGGATGCACGCTGGTCGTTCATCGCCGAAGGATACGCGTTCGTGCTGCCGGGGGGCAACGGGGCCCGGATAGATAGCCCAGATCCGGAGCCCTCGGAGTTGGCCGCAGATTGCGCAGAGAACCGCAGAAGGCTTGTTGCTCGTACGGATGAATGAAACTGCGTGGCGACCGGGACCGTCGCGTCACTTCTGAACGAAGTTGAACTGCAGGGCCAGCAGGTGGAGTCCGCGGCCATCGTACAGAGGGTTCCAGGTGTAGTCGTCCAGCACCCAGCGCTCGCTCGCCTCCGAAGCATCTCCGACTGCGAGAAGCAGAACGCCGTTGCTGTTCGCGAAGAAAACGGCGGGAGTGTCGTAGGGGGCCGAGACGTGCTGCACGTTCGCGAGGGATGCGCGAAACAGTGGGATCTCCTGCTCGGTTGACGTCAGCGTGAACCCGAAGCGCGCGAAGTCGGGGAGTTTGTTCGGCGGCGTGAATGCGGAAGGGGCGGACTGCCCAGGGTCGTTCAGCAAGTTGTCGGTCACGACTTGCGTGGGTGATTGCCCGAGCTCTCCGTAGACCAAGTCGAGCCGCTTTCCGGCCAGCTGCAAGGCCGAGAGGGAGGGCGAGATGTGCGCTGCGAACACTTGGGTGGTGGAGGGTTCGAACGGCAATTCCGGGGAGAAGCCGACCAGTCCGGCCTGCAGGTTGCCCGTCGTCGGGTCGAAGCTCTCGCCGCACGACAGGGCCGACAGACCTTGCCCTGGACGACACCCGTGCACGACCAAGGCGCGAACCGTGTGGCTCAACGCGCCGAGGTCGCCGACGGGGACGGCGACCATGTCCTTGGCGTCGAGGTGCGACATGAGTTCGTCACACGGCAATCCTTGACCGAGGCCCGGCTGGGCCTGTTGGACGAGGTAGGCGTCGGCTCGCAGGAGGTGCAGGACCAAGGAGCTTTGGGCGGTGATGCTGGGATCGAGTTCGGTCAGGCCGCCTGCCGGGATGCCCGGGAAGTTCGACTCGGGCAAGTAGTGGTTGTCGTCCGCCGGAAGGGGATACCCGTCTTGCAGCACGCCGTCTCGCTCGAGGCACACGCGGAACGGGAAGAGGTTGGGGGAGGCGTGGACGAGGGAGAGGGAGGGTTCGGCCTCGAACGCCATGCCCGTGGAGCCCCCGCCGCTGCCTGCTTGTCCAGCCGCGCCGCCGGATCCGCCCATGCCACCAGACCCGCCCATCCCACTCTGCCCACCGTCGACGCCGCTTCCTCCCGCGCCGCCGCTTCCTCCCGCGCCGCCGTCAGCCCCTGCGCCTCCGCTCGGACCCGTGGCTCCCGCCCCTTCGCTCACATCGCTCTGACCGCAGGCCACCAAGGCGCCCAGCAGGCCCACAGTCATGCTCAGGACGAACCCGCGCCGGAACGAACACGTCATCGTTCATCTCCCATCGTGAACTGGAATGGCAGAGCCAGGGCATGGAGTCCTCGCCCGTCATAGGCGGAGTTCCATGAGCCGCTGACCAGCCAAGGCTCGCTCGCCGACACTTCGCCCAGCAGCACGAAGAAGAAACCGTTCGCCCCGGTGAAGAAAGCGTTCGGTGTGTCGAAAGGCGACGTGACTTTTTGGACGTGCGCGAGGGACGCTTCGAGCAGAACCGTGCGGTTGCTGGAGGAGTCGACCTTGGAGAGGGTGAAGCCTGTGTCCGCGAAGCGTGGCAGGTCAGCTGGTGGCGTGAAAGCAGAGGGGTCCGAGGAAGCCGTCTCGAAGGGGACGTTGGCGGAAAGGACGCTCGTGGTGGTGTCGCCCAACGGGCCGAAGGTCAACTCGAGGGAACTCTCGTTCTGGTAGGCGGCCAGGCTTGGCGAAACGTGCATGGGGACGACATAGGCTGTGGTGGGCTCGCCATACAGAACGGGGCTGGCGCCCAGCGTCTTGATCGCGAGGTTTCCGTCGGTCGGGTTGAAGTCTCCGCCGCAGACCGTGTCGGACAGCGTGTCGTCGGGGAGGCATCCGCCCAGGACGAGGGCGCCGACGGTGTGGGTGCGAAGCTCGCGCACGTTGACTTCGCCGAACGTGACGACATGGTCGGAAGCGAGGGTGGAGGAGTTCACGAGCTGGTCGCAGTCCATGGTGCTGCCTGGCGTTGCGCTGGCGACGACGATGTGATCGGCCTTGATCACGTGGAGGGTGGCGAGATCGTGCAGGGCCGCGAGGGCCAGGAGGGCATCGACGTTCACGGCGCCGCCGGGGGCGATGCCGGGGAAGTTGGTTTCGGGGAGCGGGGAATCGGGATCGTCCGGATACGGATAGTCGCTCAGCATGGTCCCGCCGGCTTCCAGGCAGATCCTCACGGGGAATAGGTTGGGCGCCGCATGGATGAAGAAGGCGGTCGGACTGGCAGAGAACGGGGCGAGGGTCGACGTGTCGGGGCCGACGTCGGCGGCCGAATCATCGCTTGCGTCATCGGTGATCGCGCCGTCCGGGGGTTCGAACTGGCTGTCGCCCGCGTCCATGCCAATGCCTCCGGCGCCTCCCATCGCGGTTCCCCCGTCCGGTTGCAGGTTGGCCTCGTCGGCATCCATGGCCGTTCCGCATGCGACGAAGAGGCAGGGGAAGAGGAAGCCAGCGGTGATCCATTCGCGAGCGCCGAGCGGCCGTCTCGACATCGGGACCTCACAAGACAAGAGGGATACGCAGAGCGTAGCGCAAACACTTCCGGAAGTCAGGCGCACGGCCTGAGTTCCCCTTGCGGACGAGGCGGATTAAGGGGAGGCTTGGCACACGGGTCCCCAGGATCTCGGAGTGCCACACGGAGCCGTTTCGTTGAGCGAGCCAACCGCCGGTCAGATGATCACACCCACGCTCCGTCTCGAGCGAGCCCTCGGGGAAGGGGGCATGGGGGCGGTGTGGGTCGCGCACCACCTGGGGCTGCAGTCTCAGGTCGTCGTGAAGTTCATGGCCGAGGAGCTGGCGGCCACGGAGGAAGGCAAGAGCCGCTTCTCCAAGGAAGCTGCCGCGACCGCCCAGGTGCGCAGCCCCCATGTCGTGCAGACCCTCGACTATGGGGTAACCGACGACAACGTCCCGTACTTGGTCATGGAGTTGCTGGAAGGGCACGACCTCGGCAGGGAGATCGATCGGTGCAGGAAGCTGCAGCCTTCGACCGTGGTGGCGATTGTGATCCAGCTTGCCCGTGCGCTGTCTCGCGTGCACGAGCGAGGGATCGTCCATCGGGACATCAAGCCGAACAACATCTTCCTGTGCGACGTCGGAGGCGGGGAGATTTTCGTCAAGCTCTTGGACTTCGGTGTCGCCAAGACGCATGGGGCGACGGGGTTGGGGAACACGACCAACACGGGGACGATGCTGGGCACCCCCTACTACATGAGCCCGGAGCAGATCATGGGGGCCAAGGAGATCGACCCGCGAAGCGATCTCTGGTCCGTGGGCGTCGTGGTGTACGAAGCGCTGACGGGAAGGAAGCCGTTCGAAGGCGAGACGGTGGGCGGGCTTGCCGTTCGTATCACGCGGGACCCGCTGCCGATGCCGTCGAAGCTGGAGGCTTCCTTGCCTGCCTCGCTCGATGCGTGGTTCGCCAAGGCGTGTGCGCGCGAGCCGGCCGACCGGTTCCAGAACGCCAGGGAGCTGTCCGATGCGCTCGCGGCGGCCTTCGCGATGCCTGATTCGCTCTCCGGGTCGCAGCCGCGGTTCGCCCCGGCCGTGGCCTTCTCCGATCGCCCTCCGGCGACGACCGGCGAAGCCTTTGCTCCCACGGCGCTCGACGCATCGACACCGGGTATCCGCGAAGGGATAAGCCGCGAGGCGACCCTCCACAGTGGTCGGGCGGCGGTGGCGAAGCGGAAGGCCAACCTGGCTTTCCTCGCGGCAGGCTTGGCGCTCCTCGGATTGCTGCTCGGCTTCGGTGTCCTCCATTGGCTCGACGACTCGTCCGATAGCGTGACGATCGGCTTGGTCTCCGAGTCCGCGTCGTTCGTGGTGCACGTTGGCGATCCTCCCGCCGTCACGACGGGCGTGCCCATCGCTTCCGTCAGTGAGCCGCCGGTCCCACCGATCGTTTCGACCGCGAGCGCGGCTTCGAGCGCTCCTGACCCTGGGGTGCCTGCCGTGAACGTACCCCGGACGAAGGCGCCTGTGGCGAAGTCGACGGGTGCGGCCAAGCCGACCGCGAGCAAGCCGGACGCCACGGCGACGCCCGTCCCTCCAGCAACCCCAACCCCGCCGAGAACCGATGACATCTGGTAACAGCGCCAAGTGCAAGCGCGTGATGGCGCTCGGTCTGGTGTGCCTGGCGTTCGCCACGGAAGCGTCCGCACAAGCCGCGGCACCGCCTTCTGCGGCCGACATGGAGACGGCGCGGACTCTTTACCAGCAGGGCAGGCAGCTTCGCGATCAAGGGAACCTGGCTGCCGCGATGGACAAGTTCAAGGCAGCGCACGCGCTCGCTGGCACACCCGTGACTGGCATCCACCTCGCACAGGCGCAAGCTGACCTCGGTCTGCTCGTGGAAGCCCGGGAGACATGCTTGAGCATCCTGCGCATGCAGGTGAAGCCCGATGAGACGGAACGGTCCGTCGAGGCACGCAAGGACGCCGCGAAGCTAGCGGAGAGCTTGGAGCCACGCATCCCCTCGCTCGTCGTACGGGTCGATGGGGTGCAGGAGGGTGTGGTGCTTGCGGTGACGATCGACGGGCAAGCGATGCCCCATGCGGCCATGGGCATGGTTCGGAAGGTCAACCCGGGGAGGCACGAGGTGCGGGTCGCCGCATCGGGATACCTCGAGGCGACGGAGCAGTTGTCGCTGGCGGAAGGGGAGAGCCGGGAGTTGGCGTTGTCGCTGCGTGCGGCACCGCCGGGGGCGGAGCCTGTGGCCGTGGTCCCGCGGCCGGGAGCGCCACGCCCGCCATCGCGCGCCGAAGGCAGGGATGGGATGTCTCCGTTCGCGGTGGCTGGTTTCGTCGTGGCAGGGTCGGGCGCTGCCGTGGGGACCCTTAGCGGATTGCTCGCCATGCAGCAGGCTTCGGAGCTCGAGGACCAATGCACCGGCAACCAGTGTCCGCCGGATGCGCACGGGGACTTGGACAACGGCCGTATGTTCGGCACCGTGTCCACGGTCGCGTTCGGCGTGGCTGCGGTGGGATTGACGGTGGGTATCGTGGCCCTGCTGGCGCAGGATGACGAGCCGGAAGCCCCGCCGCCCCGTGTTTCGCCTTGGGTGGGACTGGGTTCGGCGGGCGTGGGAGGTGTCTTTTGAGGTCCGCTCGATCCGTCGTGCTGCTCGGGGCTGCGATCGCGTCGGTGGCAGCGGTCGCGTGCAACGCGATCACGGGGCTGAGTGACTACGAGAAGGTGGCGTGCGTGGGGCCTTGCGACGCCGGTTCGACCGATGTGATGCCGGACAACGTGTTCGACGTGCCTTATGACGTGGACGCGGGGGACGCGGGGGAGGTCGGCTTGGACGCGGTCTCCGACGGCGTTGCGTTCGATGGGCCCGAGGACGTGGCGCCCGACGTGCCTGAGGACGTTGTTGTCGACGTGCACTACGACGCATCCGAGGTGGGCGTGGTGGAACGAAGGCTGCGCTGGGCCCAGTGGCAGATGCCGCACCAGTTCCTATCGCCGGTGCCGGGTGCGGAAGACGCGGGGCTACCGCGGGGGGCAGATCTGACGCTAGACGACGCGTCGCCGCCCTACTTCCACGACGGTGTGACCGGGCTGGACTGGACGGTCTCGGCGGGTGCCGGCATGTCGCTGGGGGAAGCTGTTTCGCATTGCGATGCGCAGAGTGCGGGCCCTTTGCTGGCCAGATTGCCGACGCGCATCGAGTTGGTGACGCTCTTCGAGCCCGAGGTGGATCCCAGTGCTCACCCCGTCCTCGGGAGTGACTTGAAGCTGGGTGCGTACTGGAGCCAGTCTGACGCGCCGCTGCGAGATGCGGGAGCGGTCCGCGAGTACTGGGTGGTGGACTTCGCCCAAGGGGCGGTGCTGACACGGGCAGAGGACCAGGAAGCCTACGTACGATGCGTGTTGTACCAAAAGTGAAGCATGGAGTTGGTTGGGTACTGCTGGCCGTGGTCGGCTTGGCGGGGGTGGGCCATGCCACCGCGCCCATGGACCAGTACAAGTTCTTCTCCAAGGCCGACAAGACCATCGAGGACGTGAAGACAAAGCTAATCTGGGAGAGGAGCGTCGTGGCTGCCATGAAGTTCGACGCCGCCGTGGCGCACTGCAACAACGAACTGGACGGGGCGGGATGGCGGTTGCCCACGGTGAAGGAGCTTCTCACGCTCGTCGACGAGCAGCCTCTCGGGATCTACGACGGCACGAAGATCATCTATCCGGCGATCGACTCGAACGCGTTTCCCGACACTCCCCTCGCCAACTTCTGGTCGGCCTCTCGCTACGCTGGCCATGCGGACGACTCCGTCGTGGTCGACTTCTCCACGGGACGCACGAATCCGCTCAACGCGACTGGGGCCAACACCGCCTACGTTCGATGCGTGCGAAACGCCAACTGACACGGGGATGGCTCCACGCGGGGCTCGCCGTCGTGGCGATCCCCTCCGCCGCGTGTGCGCCGACCGTGGAGACGCGCGAGCCGTGCAAGTCATCGTGTGTGTCCTTGGCTTCGGAATTCCGGGCGCAGTGCGGGGAGCCGGGCGCCGACGGATGCCTCCGAAGCGTCGACCTGCACGAGCGCGAGTGCCTCGGTCTGTGCGATGCCTCGGCGCGTCACTGACACGGCTTGACGGCGGGGTTTAACCTGCTAGAGGAGCGGCCTCACCGCCGGGTGAGCGCGCTCTCGTTGCGGAGCTGCGCCCCGGCAGCAACGCCGTCCCTGCTTCGTGCCGGACGGAGAAAGCGTCGGTTGCCATGCGATCGCTTCGATGGAGAAATCTCCTCGGAATCCTCGTGGGTGCGGCCATCATGGGCTTCGGCATCAACGCCTTCAACCTGGCGAACGACCTCGCGGAAGGCGGCCTGACCGGCATTGCCATCCTGCTGAAGCTCGCGTTCAACTGGGACCCGGGGCTCACGACCCTGCTCGTCAACATCCCCTTGTTTGCCCTTGGCGCGAAGGTGCTTGGACGAGGGCCCTTGACGTATACGGTCTTCGGTACGGTCAGCCTCTCCTTCTTCCTCTGGGTCTTTGGCTCGTACCGCTTCCCGATCGACGACGCCCTCCTCGCTTCGCTCTTCGCGGGCGTGGGCGTGGGAGCGGGGCTCGGGATCATCTTCCGCTACGGCGGCACCACCGGAGGCGTGGACATCCTCGCCCGCATCGCCCAGAAGCACCTCGGGTGGAAGATGGGTAGGACCATGTTCCTCGCGGACATCGGGGTGCTCGCGATCTCCCTCGTCCACCTGTCCGTGCAGCAGGTGATGTACACGGCCGTCGCGGTGTTCGTCGGTGCGCGCATCATCGACTTCGTGCAAGACGCCGCCTATGCCGCTCGGGCGGTCCTGGTGGTGTCCGACCACGGCCTCGAGATTGCCGGAGACATCATGGAGCAGATGGGGCGCGGCGCCACGATCCTTCGCGGGGCGGGTGCGTACACGCGACAGGAAAAGCCCGTCTTGTACGTGGTCGTGGGGCGTTCCGAGGTCATGCGGCTCAAGGGGCTCATTCTGGCGCGGGACCCCTCCGCGTTCGTCTCGGTGTCGGAAGCGAACGAGGTGATGGGCGAAGGGTTCACGCTGGACGCGGAGCGTCGCCCTTTGCCGGCCTGATGGACGGACGCATCATTCCCAGCGATAGGGGCACCCTTCGGAGGGACAGAGGGGGCCGCAGACGCCGTTGTCGCAGGAGCCGCCCGGGCAGTCCGCGGCGTTCTTGCAGGGCTTGGCGCAGTGGGTTCCCCCGAAAAGGACCAGACCCTTCTTGCAGGTGTTACGGCACGGGTCCGAGGGTTTGCAGCGGAACCCGCCGAAGTCGTCGGGCATCGGGCAGAACTCGGGCTCTTCACAGGCCAGTGGGGCGGGCCATCGGTTGCAGATGCCTTCGGGGGAGCAAGGGTCACCGGCGCAGTCGGAAGCCGACTTGCAGATCTTCGCGCAGAACGTGCCGCTTTTCTCAGGGCCCATGCCGGCAGGGCAGGGGTTGAAGCACGCTTGGGCGGCAGAGCAGCGCATTCCGGGGTCGCCGTTCGGCAAGCGACAAGGGGTGGCGTCGTCACAGTCGCCAACTGGCCAGGTTCGTTGGGCAGACGAAGCGGGGGAGACGTCCGAAGGGGAAGTCGCCTCGCCCGAGGGGAGGGGCACGAGATCGCCTCCCTTTTCCGCTGGGGGGCAGCAGCTCGTCGGAGCCGAGAGGACGAGCCCGAGAATCCAGGCGGGGAACGCACGAACGCAGCAGAATGGCATGGGCGCAGCGTAGGGCAGCGCGCAGGCGTGGGCACGCGAAATCGAGGGAATACTGCCACGTATCGGGGCTACCCGGCGGGCAGGCTCGCCCCGTTCTTGCCTGCGAGATAGTCCGCGTAGGACTGAAGCTCGAGCAGCCCGTGCCCCGACAGATTGAACAGGATGGTGCGCTCTGTGCCTTCGCGGTCCGCGGCTCGCGCGACGTCGATGGCTGCGGCGATGGCGTGGGAAGATTCGGGGGCGGGCACGATGCCCTCGGCTCGAGCGAACAGACAGCCGGCGTCGAAGGTGGTGTGTTGCGGGTAGGCTCTTGCCTCGACGATGCCTTGGGCGACGAGGGTGCTGACCTGGGGAGCGGCGCCGTGGTAGCGGAGTCCACCTGCGTGGATGGATTCCGGGACGAAGTCGGAGCCGAGGGTGTACATCTTCATGAGGGGCGTCATGCCTGCGGTGTCGCCGTAATCAAGGCGGTATTCGCCCTTGGTGAGGGTGGGGCAGGAGGCGGGTTCGGCCGCGAGCAGGAGCATGTCCCGGCCTTCGAGCTTGTAGGGGAGAAACGGGAATGCGATGCCCGCGAAGTTCGAGCCGCCGCCATGGCATCCGATGACGACGTCGGGGAAGGCTCCGAGGGCATCGATCTGCCGGATGGACTCTTGGCCGATGATGGACTGGTGCAGGAGGACGTGATTGAGGACGGAGCCGAGGGCGTATCGGGTTCCCGGGTGGGTGACCGTGTCCTCGATGGCCTCGGAGATGGCGATGCCGAGGCTTCCGGGGTGATCGGGCTGTGTGAGCGAGATGGATCTCCCGAACTCGGTCTGGTGGGAGGGGGAGGGGCGGACCGTGGCGCCGAAGATCTCCATCATGGTCCTGCGGAAAGGCTTCTGTCGGAAGGACACCTGGACCATGTAGACGGAGCAAGCGAGTCCGAAGTGCTTGCAGGAGAAGGCGAGAGCCGTGCCCCACTGGCCGGCGCCGGTCTCCGTGGCGAGGCGGGTGATGCCCTCCTGGTGATTGTAGTACGCTTGCGCTAGCGCGGTATTGAGCTTGTGGGAGCCTACGGGTGAGGCGCCCTCGTACTTGAAAAAGATGCGGGAGCGAGTCCCGATCGCCTTCTCGAAGAGGGTGGCGCGACGCAGGGGAGTCGGACGATAGAGGGCATAGGCGTCGAGGATGGGCTTGGGGATCGGAACGTGGATGGCGTCGCCCATCTCCTGTTCGAGCAGGCCCATGGGAAAGAGGGCTGCCATCTTCTCGGGAGCCACGGGGGCACGGGTTTGGGGATCGATCGGGGGCTCGGAGGGGATCTTCGCGTCCGCAAATACGTTGTAGTAGCTGGTTGGGATGCCGGAGGGGGTGTACTCGAAACGTGGAGTCAAGTTCATGGGACCGGGTCCTTGGTCAACAAGAGGCCAACAGATTCCCCGGCTCGCTCACGCGAGGACACGCTCCGCCAGTGAGTCCTTGCCGGGGTGCTGCGGTCATCCCGCCCCGGGCGTGCGAACTGTCGTGATTCAGCGTGGCGGCACGACCAGCCCACACGGCCAGGACGGGCTACGCCAACACCAGTTGGGAAGGGCGTAGAGGCTGGCAGGGACGGTCGACATGAAACTTACGTAGCAGAGCCTGGAAGGAGTGTCAAGGTGAGGTTGTCACGGATCGGTGTCGGGAGACTGCTACGCACCTTCCGAGGTGGCGCTGTGGTGGTCGCGCGCGTGGCTCTCCGACACCTTTACCATCCTGTCGACGTGGTCCCGGACGTCCCCCGGCCACGGGCGAATCAGCTCTCTGAGGCGCTCACCATCTCCAGCAAACAGCGCCCTCGTGGCTTCCTCGAAGTCCGGCAGATTGCCTGCCATGGACCACATGAACCGGCTCGCAGCGTCCCGCGCACGCCGTGCCCGCTCGAGCGCTGGCTCCCTCTTGCGCGCCTCGTCGACCAGGCGCCTCAAGGCCGCAGACGCACCGTTGGGCTGGTCTTCGAGCCACTCCCAATGCCTAGGCAGCAAGGAGACTTCCCGGGATACCACCCCAAGCTTCGGTCGCCCACGACCGCTCGTCGGCTGAGGCAACGCCCGCTCCAGGACCTGATCCGGCGTCCCTCCAAAGTCGAAGTCCACCTGCTGCCCCGTGAAGTCGTCGAATATGAGCAGCGGCTCCTGCCGCCCCCGGTCGACCTCCTCCTTGGTTCGCAGAAGCATCTCCCGCAGACCTCCGGTCACGATCCGCTCCAAGCCAAGAAAAGCCGTGTAGGTTCGTTCGGTTTCCATGAATCCTCCGTCGATGGGTACAGCAATAATACCCGGGCAAAAACATTTGTCAATATTGCCCGGGTAAAAATATTGGGCGCCCCGCCTTCCCCGTTTGCCCTTTGACTTTCCCTGTCCCCTTGCCATCCTTGCCCCCGCATGAGCTCCCACCCTGCCCGTCGCTTCCTCCCCACGTCCCGCGGTGACCTCGAAGCGTTGGGATGGGATGCCCTCGACGTCCTGCTCGTCACCGGTGACGCTTACGTGGACCACCCAGCCTTCGGCGCGGCTCTCGTCGCCCGGTGGCTCGAGCACCACGGCTACCGCGTGGGCATCGTGGCCCAGCCCCGCTGGGACTCCACGGAGGACATCGCGCGCATGGGGTGCCCGCGCCTGTTCGTCGGGGTCAGCGCAGGCAACCTCGACTCCATGCTCAACAAGCTCACCGCGCAGAAGAAGGTTCGATCGAGCGATGAATACAGCCCCGGCGGCCGACCGGGCCTTCGCCCGAATCGCGCCACGGTAGTCTACGCCAACCTCTGCCGGCAGGCCTTTCCAGGTTTGCCCGTCGTCCTGGGAGGCATCGAGGCTTCCCTCCGGCGCCTGGCCCACTATGACTACTGGTCCGACTCCGTTCGTAGGTCCGTCCTCCTGGACGCCAAGGCGCATCTTCTGGTGTTCGGTATGGCCGAGCGCGCCATCGTCCAGGTAGCCCATCGCCTGCACCACGGCGAGACCGTCGAGCAGCTCACCGACATCCCCGGCACCGCCTACGTCATTCCGAGCCCCAAAGGGTGGACTCCCCTCGCCGAGGCCCCGAGTCGGCGCGTGGGGGACGGCAAACCCGTCGTGCTCCCCTCTTACGAGGAAGTGGTAGGGGACAAGGGGGCATTCGCCCGGATGGCGCGTTTGGCGCACATGGAGTCCAATCCCTACAACGCACGGCCGCTCCTGCAACCGCACGGCAGGGAAGCCGTCTTTCTCAACGCTCCGGCTCAGCCGTTGACGACCTCGGAGCTCGACGCGGTCCACGCGCTGCCATTCTGCCGTTCCCAGCACCCTTCCTACACCGAGCCCGTGCCCGCTCTCGCCTCGGTCCGTCGATCGCTTGCCGTCGTGCGTGGGTGCTTCGGCGGGTGCGCGTTCTGCTCCATCGGGGAGCACGAAGGCCGGATCGTGCAGAGCCGGAGCCAGGACAGCGTGCTCGCGGAAGCGAGGACCCTTTCGCGAGAGAAGGGCTTCGACGGGACCCTCGCGGACGTGGGTGGCCCCACGGCGAACATGTACGGGCTGCACTGTCGCAGCGAGAACCTGCAGCGCGCGTGTCGTCGGTCCTCGTGTTTGTTCCCGGAGACGTGCGGGAACCTGGTGACGGATCATGGCGCCTTCATTCGGCTGCTGCGCGCGTTGCGCGGGGAGTCCGGTGTGCGTCACGTGTTCGTCAACTCGGGGATTCGTTATGACCTGGCGGAGCGGTCCCCGGCCTTCGTGCGGGAGCTGGCACTGCACCACACGAGCGGCCAGCTGTCCGTGGCGCCCGAGCATTGTCAGTCGCGGGTGCTCCGTGCGATGTGCAAGCCTCCGGTGGCGTCCTACGAGAGATTCGCGACGATGTTCGAGGAGCAGAGTCGGCGTGCCGGAAAGAAGCAATTTCTGGTCCCGTACTTGATAGTCGGCCATCCGGGGGAGACGCTCGCGGATGCCGTCGAGCTGGCGCTGTACCTGCAACGCAATGGCCTCCGACCGAGGCAAGTACAGGAGTTCATTCCTACGCCGATGTCGATGGCTACAGCGATGTATCACACGGGGGTGGCCCCCATGACAGGAGAGCCCTTGCCGGTGGAGCGGGACCTTCGGCGCAAGCGGGCGATGAAGGCGCTCTTGCTGTACTGGGACCCGGAGCAGTGGCCGCTGGCGCGCGAGGCGCTGGCACTGGCGGGGCGCGCGGATCTCATCGGGAAGTTGGTGCCAGCCGCACGAGGACGTCGCCCCGGGGCGACGCGCCGGTAACCGGGCTCCTGTCCAAGGAAGCTTCCCTTCGAACCACGGGGCGGCAGAGGAGGAGCCACCGGAGGCGTCGGGAGCACAGAATCCGAAAGACCGGCGCCCCAAATCGGGTATCGTCTCGGTCCATGAAAGCAGCCAGCCCGGGCCAGCCCCTGACCTACGCGAGCTACTTGTGCGTGGACGACCTGCTCGCCCTGCAGCTCCCTCGCTCGTCCCCTGCCGAACACGACTCTGCCGACCTGTAGGAGTGAACCATGCCTGCGCACCATTCCGTCGCCTCCCTGACCGGCTCCCCGAGCTCCCTCGTTCCCCACTACACGCGCTTCCGCGTGCAGGACCGTCTCTTGCTCACGGGACACTCGCACCAGGCCTGGCCCGATTGCGCCGAGCGAGGGCAAGCCGCCGCGTGGCAGGACGCGGCCATGTTCGTCGACGACAAGTGGGAACGCGCTTTCGAGCAGGCCGAGCTCGTGCGCAAGGGGTGGGCCCGCCTGCTCGGGGACGACCACGGGGAGATCGCACTGGGAGCGAGCACCCACGACTTGCTGGTTCGCCTGCTCTCCGCTCTTCCGCTGCGGCAGCGGCCGCTGATCGTCACCACGGACGGTGAGTTCCACAGCCTGCGACGACAGCTCGAGCGGCTGGAAGAGGAGGGCATCGAGGTCGTGCGCGTGCCGTCCGAGGAGCCCGACCGCATCGCCGAGCACGTCGTCGCGGCCCTTCGGCGAGATGCCAAGCGCACGGCTGCCGTCATGATGTCCTCGGTGCTCTTCTCGTCGGCGAGGATCGTGCCTGGCCTTGGCACCGTCGCGCGGGCTTGCGAGGAAGAGGGGGTGCCCTTCGTGGTGGATGCCTATCACCACATCAACGTGGTGCCGATCTGTTTGCGCACAGCCGGTTTGGAGCGCGCGTTCGTGGTGGGGGGGGGATACAAGTACTGCCAGCTGGGGGAAGGCAATGGGTTCTTGCGGATACCTAGGGACTGCAACCTACGCCCGGTCGTGACCGGCTGGTTCAGCGAGTTCTCCCTCCTGGCCACAGACCGCTCCGCCGGTCAGGTGGCGTACGGGAAGGGGCCGGACCGGTTCGCGGGAGCGACGTACGATCCAACTTGTCACTACCGGGCTGCGGAGGTGTTTGCGTTCTTCGTACGCGAGGGGCTCGAACCGAACCTGTTGCGCGACGTGAGCCAGCATCAGGTCGGGCGCCTGGCCGGGGGCTTCGACGCGCTTGACCTCGACCCGAAGGTGATTCGACGGGACCGGGCCGCGCCGCTGACGTCCCTTGCGGGGTTCCTTGCGCTCGTGTCTCCACGGGCGGGGGAGATTCGGACCGAGCTTCGCAACAGGGGGGTGATGACGGACTCTCGTGCAGAGGTGCTGCGTCTGGGGCCGGCGCCCTACGTATCGGACGCCCAACTCGATGACGCGATCGGACTTCTGGGAGAGGTGGTGCGCGACCTACGTTGGTAGGGGGGTCATTGTCCGAGCCACGTGAGCAGTTTGCCCAAGGCTCGGTTGGCCCGGGTGCGATTCCCCTCGGGAGTCAAGAAGACCGCTTCCTGGATCGGCTTCAGCGCTCCCCGGACGGCGTGAAGCAGTGCCGAACGCGACTTCAAAGGGAACTGGCTCGAATCCATGTACGCCGTGGACATGTAGAACAGATTGCCGAAGGTGTGATTGGCGTCCAGGCCGAAGTTCGTCGCCATGGACAGCACGAGGGGCACGTTGAGCCACGGGTGGTAGGCTGTGGCGTCGCCCACCAACTCGATGGCAGGTTTGCCGAACGCCTTGACCGCAAGCTTCATGTACGGGCTGATCTTCGGATCCATGCCCATCTTCGACGCACCCACCCAGTCCACCGCCACGAGACTTGGGCTCGCAAGGATGGTGTGGGTGGGGTTGGGCTCCGCGTCCGCGAAAATGCCAAAAGGTCCGTCCGCGCTCAGCCATGCGTCGATGATCCCGAAGTGCACCGGATAGGCGTTCAGGTACTCGATCGTGGGCGCGTAGATGCCCCGATCGCAGTGGTACTCCTTGAACTTGTCGCCCAGGGACAGGGCTCCGTACACGTTCTTGATTGTGAGCGTGTAGTAAGCGTAGCAGTGGGTCTTGTTCTTCGCGAAGGAGACGCGGAAGTCCGCGTCCCGCCAGGTGACCGGCACGGGGTGGTACCCGAGGGAGGGGCCGAGATGCTTGTGATCCTGCTCATCCTCCGTGAGATCGACGACGTCGTAGCCCCGACTCCCATCCACGGCGTAGCCTAGATAGCTTGCTACCTCGCGCACGCGCCGGTTGGCGAAGTACTGCCCGTACGTGCTGTGGGCCTCGACCAAAGCGATGCGGCGGTATCCCGCGTCGCGGAGCTGCCGGACGAGGTCCTCCACGAGCCCGGGGTCCGTGAACGTCGAGACGTCGTGCTTGTTGTAAGCGAACATGAAGTTCGGCTTGATGACCACGGAGAACTGGTCCTTGGCCTTGCCCGTCGCGACGCGCACTTGCTCGATCGTTTGCCAGAACCCGCTGTCTTGCAGGGCGCGCCGGAGGGCGACGTGCGCGTCGGTGTCACGGATGGCCGCCACGTTGACCTTCTGGCTGCTGTCGATGGGCTCCCGTCGGAGCGTGTCCATGGCTTCTTCCAAGGCCAGGCACTTGTCGCCCGACGGGTCCTCGACCCGGATGACCCGCCGCTGGAACACTGCGGTGGGGAAGTGATCGTTGCGGACGTCGAGCAGGGGGGGGCCAATGTGCTGGAAGAGGGCAGGCTTCTCGGCCTCGGCAAGGTCCTTGACCGTCATGCCGTCGGGACGAATGTCGAGGTCCTTGGAGGCGAACCTGCTGACCACCGCCCCGAAGAACGCGTCCAGGCGGTCCTTTCCCCAGTACTCGCGCTCGTTGCGGAGCGTGCTGGTGTGGAATTGCACCCGTGCCGTCCCCCCCGGGCGAAGCGCGCAAATGTAGCCATAGAGCAGAGTCGGCTCTCGCACGTTGCGGATGGTCGAGTCCTCCGCCTCCCCATGGGTCTTCGATGTGTCCACGGTCCAGCAGCGCGGTGTCCCGAAGGTGAGCTCGATGGTCCCCGAAACGCCGGAGAGCGAATGGGGGACGATCTCGAAGCCAAATTGCTTTGCGGACGGCAGGACCCGGCGAAGTACCTCGCGAACCCGGTAGCTCAACCGGTCGAGGGCCGACGAGTTGATGCGGAAAGGGAAAGGGGCCAGCGGGTAAACCTTGGCCTGGAAGCGCAGGTCGATCTTCGCGCGGCCCGCCACGAGCGACGTACCAGCCTCCATCTCGGAGAAGGAAACGACCGGACGGCTCGTCAGATCGAAAATGGGTCCATCGTAGGAGAGCAATCCCCCCAGGACATCCACGGTCTGCGTGAGCCGTCTCGCGCTGATCGCGTATCGTCTCGGGGCATCGTCCGGGTCTCCCAGGACCAAGAGAACGTCGCAAAACGTCTCTCCGTCGCCCCAGGGAAAGTCCGGCGTGTGAATCCCCGAGACGAGGAAGAACGGCTCGCGCTCTCCTGCCTCCGTCACTTCTCCCTGGAGAACCACGTTCTGGTAGGACGCGTCGTACACCGGGTTGATGTCGGCGAGATACGTGTCTCGGGTTTGCCCGAAGGCGAAGGACAGGAACGCCATCTTGGCAGCGAAAACCTGGCCGAAGTGGGCATCGCCGGTGACCTTCAGGGACAAGAGAAACGCAGGCGTCGTCGACAGCCGGAAGAAGAGCTGTCCGGCGCCGAACACGGTGCCCTGATCGTCGTCTCCCTCGTAGATGGTCGTGAACAGCGTCGTCATGTCCTCGACGACGTCGAGGCCGGGGTCATCCGTGAGGTGCTTCACACCGCGGAGGAAGTAATGCTTGCCGTCGGGGCCGGCGAAGCGGGCTTCGTAGACCATCTGGCGGGCGCCGGTCCGCGGATCCACGACGAACACATTGAAGACGCCGTCGTCCATGGGCATGGCCTGGCCTACGGTGGAGAAGTCAAGGGTGCCCTCGAGCCTTGCGGCGTGCCCGGACTGATCGAGGAAGAGGCGAAGGCTGTCCACGGTGAGCCGGGACCGCATCGTGAGTCGCGTGTCCTGCTTTTCTCCTTGGACCCGCCCCTCCACGGGGTCTGTCTCTCCGATGCCGATCCAGCCGGTCAGTGACTCGTCCAGCGTAAGCCCGATGTTCTCGTAGGATCCCACCCGCAGCCTCCTTGTACGCGCGACCAACTGGGTGTTGTCGGCGTGCGGGGGAGTTTCCTCGGAAGGCACGGGCCGGTCAACATCGTTGGCTCTGTCCCCGGGGGATGAGCGGGACGCGGAGGACGCGGGGGGGTCGAGCCGGGATGGGTCAGAAGTCGACGGAGGCGGACATCAGGAAGGTCCGTCCGTTTTGCAAGACGGACCGTTGACGGAACTCACGGCTGACCGGCACCTTGTGGCGTGCGCCGAACGCGTTGTAGACACCCAAGGCGTAGCGCAAGCCTAGCTCCTGCTCCTGGCCGGAGAGCACGACGTCCCAGATCGCGGCGCCGTCGGTCTTGTGCTGTTCGGGATCGCCCTCCCGGTCGTATCGGTCATAGCGCGGGCCCTCCACGGACAGGCGAGAGGTGGCGTGCACGGCGCCCGCGACGATGGGGGCGGAGGCGCGAATCGAGCCCATGTGCTCGGGAGCGTTGGGCACGTTGCGCAGTCGGATGGCCGCGTCCGGGTCCTGGCGATACTCCGAATGCTGAAAGGCGTAGCTGAGCTCGACCATCCATCCTTGGCGCCATTCGCGGCGGACCGACGTCTCCGCCCCGAGGGTGAGGATCGGGGACGGGGAGTTCTCGTAGAACGTGGGGGAGGCTTGGTTCGCTTCGCCCTGGACCGCGATGAGGTCCGTGACGTAGTTGGCGTACCCGGCCACGAGCGCGCTCCAGAGCTCCGAGAATCGGTGGGAGAACTGGACTTCGGGGGAGTAGATCACCTCTGGTCGTAGGTCGGGGCTCTCGACCTGGGTCTGTCCACCGTCGTTGTAGTAGAGTTCGTAGATGCTCGGCGCGCGAAATGCCTTGCCCGCGAGCAGCTTCAGATTGCCCCCGTCGTAGGGCTTGGCAATGATCGCCAGCCGCGGGTTCAGAGAAGATCCGAACGTCGAATACCAGTCGAGGCGGGTCCCCGCGGACACCCGCAAGGCCTCCACAGGCACCAGATCGGCGGAACCGTAGCCCGCTGCGACGGTGTACGGGTCCGAGCGATCGAGGTGAACGCCGTCGTCGCTCTCGCCGGTTTGGTCCACGCGGAAGTGCCTCTGTCCCTCTCCGCCGAGCGTCAAACGAAGGGCGGAGAAGGGGGACACGACGAGGCGCCCTTCGCCCCCTCCCCAGGTCCCACGGTAGCGGTCGATTCCGAGGCCGCCATCCGCATCGTCGTAGGGGAATCTCCCCTCGAACCGATACCAATCGAGGTGCCCGCGCACCAAGACCTGGACGTCGTCCGAGAGGGTCGGCTCGACGCGCAGCTCTGTCATGCCGCGGGTGTCTGTCTGGCGGGCGCGCGGGTCTGCGAAGATCGTGTCGTACGCGCCCGTGGGCAGGTCCTTCTCACGGGAGTGGAAGAAGCCCATCAGCGTGACCGGCCCCCACCACGCCTGCCCGGTCACCGTGCCGGACTGGAAGCCGTCGCGTCCCCGGGCGATACCATCGCTGCCGGGGTCGAAGTTTGGTTGCTCGTATTCAGGGAAGTGGAAGTCCCTGCCCTCCGACCTCGCGCCCGCCACCGAGGCCCACATGCCCGCGTCTTCTCCCAGCCGGACGTTGACCCTGGCCCTGGCTCGGCCGACGTTCGATTCGTTGGTCGACACCCCTACGCTTCCCCCGGTCGGCGACTGCCTCCCCCGCGACACGATGTTGATCACCCCGGAGAACGCGTTCGTGCCGTACAGCACGGACCCGGGGCCGCGCACCACCTCCAGGCGCTCGACGTCCTCGAGGTCTGTTCGTGCGTCGTAGTCCACGTAGGAGGAGCCGATCCAGTTGTCATTCATCGGGTGGCCGTCCAGCAAGACGAGGACCCGGTTTCCATAGCTGCCGGGCATGAACAACCCGCGCATCCCGATCGATCGGTAAGAGCGATCATCTCCCACGTAGACGCCGCGTACCCCGCGCACTGCTTCCGCGATCGTGGGGTATCCCATCGATCGAAGCTCCTTGTAGGAGATCAGGGTGACGGAGCCGGGTGCGTCCTCCACAGCCTCCGCGCGACGGGACGCCGCGATGACTTCCTCCACCCCCTCGAGCTCGACCTCCAGTCGCGTGCGTTCCTTCAGGCGGATCTCGACCGTCCGTTCGACCGGGCTGAAGCCGGGCTTGCTCACGCGTACCTTGCGTGTCCCCACGCCAACGTCGATGACCGCCGGGGTGAATCCAGCAGGCTGGCCGTCAATCTCGACGAGCGCCTCTCGCTCGTCGGTCCGCACGAGCAAGGACCCGAGACGCGGGCTGAGGTTGGGTCGAAGGGTTACCGTCTTGCGCGCCACCACGTCGACCTCGCGCATCCATTGTTCGTAGCCGGGGTCATTGACGTAGAGGGTGTGCCGCCCGGCGGACAGCTCGAGGGTGCAGGGACCTACACACGCAGGGGGAGCCGTGGGGTCGCCCGCGCGAACCTCGGCCTTGGGTGGCAGGCCTTGCAGGACGAGGGAACCCACGATGCGCTCGAGCTTCAGTTCTACGGTCTTCTGCTCTCCGAGCGCGAGCTGGACGTTCTCGAGGACGGCGGGCCGGTGCCCGGGCAGCTCGACGATGACGGTATGGGTGCCTGGCTCGTAGGCCAACATGCGGGGGGTCTGTCCGCGAGGGCCGAGGTCGCGGCGCTCGAGGTAGACGGTGGCGCCTGGAGGGTCCGTGATGACGCGCAGCACGGCCACCTGGGGGAGAATCTTCGAGATGGCGGACTCGATGCGTTCGACCTCCGAAGGGTCGGACTCGCCTTCGAGCGCTTGCCGGTAGTAGCGATAGGCGTGGGAGAACTGTCGTAGCTGCTCGTGGGTCCGCGCGATGTTGAAGACGACGTTTCGGTTGGGCACGAGGCGGTGGGAGAGGAGGAAGTGTTCGAGGGCACTGCGAAAGTCTCGTGCGCGATAGCGGTCCGCGCCGATCTGGAAGTGCAGGTCCGCCTCGTCCGCCAGGTCATCCGCGGGCGACGCGGAGGGGAACGTAAGGAGGCAGAGCGCGACGAGGACGCAAGGCCAGACGCGTGGTTGGAATTTCATCGGCGGAGTCGAATGCCAGGATCTGCGGGTTGCGTTGGGGGAGCCGAGGCTTTCGTCTCGCGAGGGGCCGGACCTCGGCCGGTTTTCGGCGGCGGGCTTTCCGTGCCCTCCGGCAGGGGCTGAAGCGCCGCCGCTACGCGGACATTGCCATCCGAGGGTCCTTGCACGAGCGAATAGGGGCGGTGGCCAGGGCTGCGGAGAGTGAGTCGCTTGGGCGACGCGCGAACGACTTCGTTCTCGATGGATAGCTGCATGGGCGTGGTGCCCAGCACCGTGTCGCCCTCCACCACCTCGGCCCCACTTGGCGTCGAATCGAGCCACAGCACGAAGGTGCGCGAGAAGTCGGCCGGGGGGAGCCCTGCGGAGGGGCCAATCGGGGCAGGCGACTTGTCCGAATCGTCGCGCGCGGCGATCGTGATCACCAGCGCCAAAGCAAGGCCCGCCACCAGCAGGGCGGCAGCCCCCGCGAGCCAGAGCTTCCATGACGCCGAAGGAGGCGTCGGTCCCACGGCGCTAGGCGCCGGCGCAGACGCGACTTGGGGAATCGACACGTCGGACTGCGTGGGAGCCTCGAACGCAGGACGGACATCGGCCCGCGTCGGGGCATCCGGCGGCTTCTCGAACCGACCACTCCGCGTGATGGCCCCGGAGTCCACGTCGTACCGGTCCGAAGGCACCGGCGCCATGCCCAGCACCCTTGCGCACACACTGATCTCCGCGAGCACGGCGTCCATGTCCGACGGGCGCTCGCTCGGCGACTTCGCCATGCAGCGCCGGACGAAGGCCTCTACCGCCGCTGGGACCCGCGCGTCCGGAGCGACCACGGCCATCTCGGGCACGGGGTCGTTGATGTGGGCCATCAGCGTTTGGACCATCTCGTCGCGCTGGAACGGCGGAACCCCGCAGAGGGCCTCGAACATGAGCACGCCCAGCGCGTACACGTCCGTTCTGTGGTCCACCCCGCCATGGACGATCTGCTCCGGAGACATGTAGCGGGCGGAGCCGAGGAACGTGCCTTCACGCGTGATCTGGTCCGAGTCCGTGCCCAGCACCTTGACCAACCCGAAGTCGACGATCTTCACGAGAGCGGACCCGTCCGGTCGCGGCACCAGCATCACGTTCGATGGCTTGAGATCCCGGTGGACGACTCCCTGCTGGTGCGCATCGTGCAACCCTCGCGCGATTTGGCGGACGATCGGAAGAAGTTCCTCGACGCTCATCCTGCCGTTGCGGCGGGTCCTTCGCTCGAGGGTCTCGCCCGCGAGGAACTCCATGGCCATGAAGTACATCTCGGGCTGGGTCCCCTCGACGCAGCCGTAGTCGAAGACGGTCACGATGTTGGGGTGCTGGAGACGCGACAGGATGCTGGCTTCGAGGAAGAAGCGGCGCTGGAAGTCTTGGTCTTTCGACGACGATGTGTAGGTCGGGTTCAGGACCTTGAGAGCCGCTGGCCGCCCGAGGGGAATCTGCTCGGCCTGGTAGATCTTGCCCATGCCGCCGGCGCCCGCGACGGACAGGATGTGATACTTCCCGTTGACGACCGTGCCGAGCAAGGGGTCCACGGCGAGCGGGCTTCCCGTCTCGGTGAACGGCAAGGGGCCGCTACGCATGCCCGTCCACCCCCGCGACAAGGCGAGCCCCGAGCGCTTCCGGGTGGACCGCGGACGGCATCACGCAATCATTGTACAGGTGGCCCCATAAAAGACAACGTTCGGGCTGGTTGGCCGCGACAGCGCACGCACAGGCCTATCGGGAATCGGGTGCCGACGCGCGAGGGGCGACGGACCCTGCGGAGCCCGCAGCCCCGGCCATTTCTGCCGGTCCGCCGTACTTCGTCTCCAACGGCGGAGGGGGAGGCCCGCCATACTTGGTCGCGCAGCCGCTGCCAACCACCGATGCGCCCAACACGGTCGCGAACATCCCCGCGAACGTGACCATCGCATCGACCAAGAAGGACCGTCGGTCAGGTTCGCTCATCGTCGCCTCCGTGTTGCCACCGTGCACGAGCCGTCACTCCCCCGCAATCGTCATCGACGCCACCCGAACCATCGGACTGAGCGCCGACGACCGCAACACCAGCCGGTCCGCCACCGCATCAATCCCCTTGCACATCGAGTCGAGGTCCGACGAGATCGTCACCTCGCTGACCGGATGAACGATCCGCCCGCCCTCGATCCAGAACCCCGACGCGCCGCGCGAAAAGTCCCCCGTCGACGGGTTGAACCCGTGCCCCAGCATCTGACGGACGAGAAAGCCTTTCGCCGTGGAGTCGATGATGTCGGCTTCCGTCGTCCCCGCGCGCGGCTCCAGGATGATGTTGCTCGTGGACGGTCCCACCCCGCCTCCCGCCCCTCGCGACGCACTCGCGGTCGATGCACGTTGGAGCTTGCGCGCGGCGTAGCTATCGCAAAGAAACGTGCGCAAAATTCCCCCGTCGACCACCACATTTCTCCGCGATGCGAGGCCTTCCCCGTCATGGGCCCGGGACCCCAGACCACGCGGGAGCATCGGGTCATCCACGATGTGGACGAGGGGGCTGGCCACCTTTGACCCTTCTCGTCCGACGAGGTAGCTCGTCTTGCGCCAAATGCTCGACCCCAGGATCGAACCGGCCAGCAGGGCGAGCAGGCTGCGCGCCACTTCCGGGGGGAAGACCACCGAGGCCACGCACGTGGGCACCTTCCGCGCCCCGAGCATGTCCACCGTTCGCTCGGCGGCACGACGCCCCACCTCCTCGGGAGAAGGCAGATCCTCGAGGTGCCGGCGAACCTCGCTCCACGCCCCCCGGCGCTTCTTGTGATCCGCGTCGTCGGCCAGGGCCACGGCCCCGACGCTCACCGCAGACCTGCGTCGCGCGCTGCGAAATCCGCTCGACAGAACCATCGCGCTGGCCCCGTACACCCGCGAACACGAAGCCTCTTGGATGTTGCTGACCCGGGGGTCATGGCCCACCGCCGCCCGCTCGGCGCGCAAGGCCATCTCGGAGACCACCGCCGGCTCGAGCTGGGCCACGGCAAGATCGAAGACGTCCAGGTCCTCGAAGGGGCCCTGCACCACCAGATCCGGATCCGCCGGGCCCGCAAAGGGGTCCCTCTCGCTCGCCTCCAAAAGGCCAAGGGCATCTGACGCGAATCTCGCCAGACCGCCGTCCGTGAGGTCCGACGTGGACGTGACCGCCACATGCCCATCGCGCATCACACGCAACGCGGCGGTCCGCGACGATGCCTCGCGGATCATCTCCACCTGTCCGAGACGCACCCGGACCGAGAGCTCCGAGCCCTCCCGCACGACCGCCTCCGCAATGTCTGCGCCCCCGCGCCTCGCTCGCGCCACGATCTCTTCCCCGAAAGAAATCAGCGCATCCGTATCGACAAGGTCCGTCATGTCCCGCACGTCACCGCGTCGTCTCGAGGAACTTCTCCACGGCTCGCTCCGCCGCCATCTGCAGAAGCGTGTCTTCCGCTTCCGGGTCGCGATCGCTCGTGCCCGACATCGAAAGCTTGGGGGAAAACTCCCCCTGCAACGCCATGGAGGGATAGCTGAACAGCGTCACCCGCAGCGCCACCGACACGTTCGTCCCATCGTAGTCGATGGTCTCCACCGTGGGGCGAAGCAAGTACCCATGAACCCGGCTGTCCTGTGCCACTCTCTCGAACTGATGCTTCTCCTGTCCCGATGGGGCCAGGCCCACCTTGCGATCCGCCAGAAGCTTGCGCCGGATCGTCGCCTGCACCAGCAGCTCGACGTCGGCCTTGCGACGCGCCGGCTTGCTCTTGGTGCTGTCCACCGCGACGTAGAACCGGCTGCCTCGCGTGGGCGCTCGCGACGAGGTTGCGACCTTGCGTAGCTCTGCGTCCTTCTCGATGCGTCCGAACGCCTTGTCCAGCTGCGCCTTGACCGACCCGTTCGTCTCCTTGGCCGATCTCGTCTTCAGGCACGCGAGCGCAGAAGGCTTTCGCAGGCGGGCAAGGGCCGCCGCCGCCGCCGCCCGCACGCTCGCCGTCTCGTCATCCAGCGCCCCGCACAAGGGCCGCACGGCGCTCTCCGACCCGGATGCCCCGAGCGTCAGGGCCGCTTGCACTCGCACCTGGAAGGACGACCCATCCGTCAGCCGTTTCGCAGCCGTGTCGACAGGCGACTGGGCGCTTACCCCCGTTCCCCAGAGCGACACGATCGCGAGGAACCCAGCGCTTGCCAGCGTCAACGCCGGACGTCGGAGCGTCGATCCCAGGGACATCTCTTGACCTGTATCATCCGTCGCCGGACGTCGTCGACCGTGTTCGGGGTGAAACCCACAAGACCCTCCGTGGGTGTGGGGGCATGTCAGGCCCGCCCCATCTTGCACCGACGAGCCCGCGACAGCAGCTTGCGCAGGCGGTTGCGCGATCCGTGCACGGGCCTGCCCCGCGACCACTCACCCGGTTGGAGCTTCGTTCCGTCTTGCCCGCAGGAATCGTCGATCGTCGGGCAGGCACACCCATTGCAACCTTACTGCGACGATGAAACACGCGTGGCTTTGGATCCTGGTTGCCGGCAGCGGCGTCGTCCCCGGAACGCTCGTGGCCTGCGCACAGCCCATGCACGACGACGCCTCCAACGAGTTCGCCCCGGCACGAGGGGCAGACCGAGCACCCGTCGTTCCCGGCGGTGCCCTATGCGGGCCCTGCGAGGTCGACGGCGATTGTGGGGTGAAGAACGCGAAGTGCCTGACGGACACGGTGACAAGCGCCGGCTACTGCACCACGCCTTGCTCCACCGACGAGGGTTGCCCCGAAGGGTATTCGTGCGCGCCTGTGCACGGCAGCGTTTCGATGCAATGCGTGCCGGCGTACGGCAGCTGCGAGTCCGAGGGTGAACCAGCCGACCCGGGCGGCGAGCCCGGACCGTTCCCCGGAGAACCCGACCCTGGCGAACCCGACCCTGGCGAACCCGACCCGGGTGGAGAACCGAACCCCGGTGGAACCGGAGGGACCGCAGGTGCGGGCGGCAGCGGGGGAACCGGCGGGAATCCCCCTGAACCAGGAGGATCCGGTGGCTCGAGCGAGCCTACGCCCGGTGGCGGACTGCCCACCCCGCCCGACGGCGTCGACGTGCTCTGCTACGGTGTCTGCTTCTCCGGGCTCTACACCGCGTGCACTTGCTACGTCTCTGACCCATGCGGATGGTCCAACGACGGCACCTGCGACGCCACGTGCGCCACCCTCTTCCCGGGGGCCCACTTCGACGACACGGGCGACTGCGCTGACGGTGGCGGAGGAGGCTGCGGAATCGGGGGAACCGGCGGAACGGGACCCGACGACGGGTGCGGCGCGGGGGGCTGCGAGGTGGCGGGTTCCGGCGGCGCCGAAACGGGTGAGGCGCCTTGCGGCGGGAGCTGCGAGGCCGGGTACTACGACGCCTGCACGTGCAGCGGGGTCGACCCGTGCGGATGGTCTGCCGATGGGTACTGCGACAGCACGTGCGACTCGCTTGGGCTTGCCGACGTGTTCGACGACGCGCCGGACTGCGGCTGACGGGGGCAGAAGTTGCCCCGCCTCTATCCCTTCTTCCCGACCACCACGTACTGATAGGGCAGATCCTCTTCCCCCAGCGTGGCATCGAAACCTCCTCGCGATAGCTCGTCGATGACGCGATCGGCGGGGAGGCGATGGTCCTTGGGCGGACCATGGGGGCTGTCCAGCGTGTAGTCCACCACGAAGACGGATCCCCCTGGCTTCAGTGCGATCAAGAGCTTGCGGGCGTAGCCGGTGCGATCGGGGATGTGGTGCCACGTGTTGACGATCAGAATGCGATCGACCGACGCTGCTGCGATCGACGGGTCGTCCGGTTGCGCCTTGCGGGCCTCCACGTTGGCCCATCCTTCCCGCGCGGCGCGCTCTCTCATGTAACGAACCATGTCGGGCTCCACATCGAGACCGATCACGGTTCCGCTCTTCCCCACGGCCCGGGCGAGGTGAGACAGGAAGTACCCCGTGCCCGCTCCGATGTCCGCCACGACGTTGCCTTCCGAGAGCGCCATCAAGGACACGACGGACGATGGCTTCTGCCATGCGTCGCGGGCTGGATCGTCGAAGATCGAAGCCCAATGCTCGGCCGTCTCGAATCGATGCCCGAGGGGCTTGGGGTGGTGGTGCGCGCTGGAACTGCCCCGCTCAGCGTGGGGCGAAGCGAGGGCCGCAGACGCCGTGGGGGCGGACGGCGATGGCGCCGTGATGGCCTCAGAACGGGAGCAACCAGCGAGTGCGAGGGGGAGGAAGATCAGTTTCCACATGGCGTGAACAGGTCGATGTCGACGTGGGCTCTCTCGTTGCGGGCAGACCTGTTCGAAAGAGTACCCAAGCCTGAGGAAGACCCGTATGCTTTCCGCCACCGAAAGGAGGGAAGCATGGGAGACTCCGTGCGCGCATCTCACATCTTGTTGATGTACCAAGGGTCCGAGCGGTCGAGCGCCACCCGAACGAAGCAGGAGGCGTGGGCCGGGATTCAGCAAATCAAGGCTCGCTTGGATGCAGGGGGTGACTTCTCTGCGGAGGCGCAGCAGCACTCGGATTGCCCGTCGGGCAAGCGCGGCGGCGACCTGGGCGCGTTCGGGCGAGGACAGATGGTCGGCGCTTTCGAGGACTCGGCTTTCGGCCTGCCCGTGGGCGGCACCAGCGGCATCATCGAGACCCCGTTCGGCTACCACATCATCCGCAGAACCGCCTGAGCCACTAGACCCAAATCAAGCGCTCCGCGCTGCTTTGGGTCTAGGTTTTTCTAAGGGGGCTTTCGCAAAGCCCCCTCGCCGCGCTCACCGCGGCTCACCCCAAAACGCCTCGCCTTCGGCTCGGATAGCCCCAAACCCAAGCACGGTTCTTCGAACAGCGCTTGATTTGGGACTCAAGAAGAGGGTTCCATGGTTGTTGCGCAGCTACCAGTCAGCCCGAGCGCGATCGGGGATGGAGTCACTTGTTTCTGCGCAGCCACCTACCAGCTGGAAGGTTCGGTGCACGCTCGCTCAACACCGAACTGGCAAGCCATTGCGTGCAGCCCCGCCAAGCGCCCCGGTCCGCTCAAGAAGAAGCCCGCAGGGTCCCGGTCGAAGAACCCCATTCGTGCCACCACGACCGCAAGCCCTTGGCATGCTTCACCGTCCCGGTTACGGCACGCCGTGTACAGACTCTTGCCCGTCTGCTCTTGGATGACGGACCGACAAGGCCCCAGGTCGACACTCGACGACTCGTCTGGGCGCCGGCTGCACACGGCATGGCACCCCTCAGCGTCGCCGAGGAAACACGCCCGTGAGAGGTAGTCGAGGGCATATCGGTGGCGAGGGCGATCGACGAGCAGCGGGGTCACGTACCAAAGGGAGGGATCCACGTCCATGCGAGGTGGGTCCTTAGGATTCGATGCGCTCATCGCATCGATGAGCTCTCCGAGTTGCCGGCAGGCATACGCCCTGTCGCCTTCCCGAAACCGGCACTTGGACACGAGTCGCTCGCGCTGCTCGGCAGTTTGCCCGCAGGCCTCGCCGAGCGTTCTGCCGCCACGGCTGGCACACGCTGCCGCGCATCCGCGGACGGACCCGAGATCGCACGCCGCGCGAAGGCCCGGCTCGTACCCGAAGCCATGGGCATCCACACACGCCTCCGCGTCCCCGTGCTCGCATGGCTCTTGGAAGCGTTCGAGGACCGCGGCCCGCACCTCTCGCTCGAGGTCCTCCATCTCCACGCACGTGGCCTTCTCCCCGCAGGTTGCCCGCCGTGTCTCGTCCATCCGCCCGACCAGTTCGCGGCAGTCCGCCGCGTCCCCACAAGGCGCCGTTCCCTGCGCCCGGAGGGTTGCCCACTCCACACGGAAGTGCTCGAGCTGGGACGTGCAAGCCGGGACCGCGATGACGAGACACCACGCAACCACCCCATGGCGTGCTGCGACTCGGCCTCGGTCCATCTCGGCTCCCCGGCTCCTGTTCCCGTTTGGCGGAGACGGCCCCCCGCGATCAAAGCCTCTCTGGGCCATATCACGCGGAGGGGTAACCCGGCAACCAGGGCCATCGCTTCTTCCGGCCGAACCCAACCTCACGACCCGTCGTCGGCTCCCCAACTCCGCCTCGTCCCTGTTCCCCCTCGTCCGGTTCGCTGCTACGGTCACAACCATGCAGCGCTTGAACAAGCAGGATCGGATGCGCTTGATGCGGTTCGTCTGCTCCTTCGCCTGGGCAGACTTCGAGATTCAGAAGGAAGAGCGAGCCTTCATCGCCAAGCTCGTCCGCCAGCTCGAGCTGGATGACGACGAGAAGCAGGAGGTCGAGGGACTCCTGAAGCGCCCGCCGCGTGCCGAGGACGTGGACCCTGCCAGGATTCCCATGCGCCACCGGGAAATCTTCCTCGACGTCGCGCGGGCGACGATCGCCGCGGACGGCATGGTCGCTCCCGAGGAGGCCGAGAACTTCGCGCTGCTGGAAGCCTTGCTGAAGTAGGCCGTCAAGCCTTTCTCGCGGCTTCCTCCCTCTTCACCTCGAGCTCCTCCCAGCGCGCCGTGAGCGTGTCTGCCTGCTGCTTGGCCTCCGCCAGCCTCCCGTGCAGCACGGGCACTTCCTTCCCTCGGCTCGCGTACAGGCTGGGGTCGGATAGCTCCCGCTCGAGCGTCGCTACCTCCTGCTCCGCCTGCGCAATGCGATCGAGCAAGCCCTCCAGCTCGTTCCGCTCCGCATAGGTCAGCCCCTTCGAACGCTTCTCGGCCACCACACGAGCGGGCTTGGCCTCCACAGGCCTCTCCTTCTCCTGCTCCTCCTCCCGCCGTTCCCGTTGCAGCCGGTACGCATCGTAGTTCCCCGCGTATAGAATCACCTTGCCGTCCCCCTCGAACGACAGAATCGACGTCGCCACGCGGTTGAGGAACCACCGGTCGTGGGTCACGACGATGGCGCACCCGTCGAACTCCAGCAACAGCTCCTCGAGCGCGCCCAGGGTCGCGACATCCAGGTCGTTGGTGGGCTCGTCGAGCACGAGGAGGTTGGCGCCGTGCGACAAGAGCTTGGCGAGGGCCACGCGGGCCCGCTCTCCGCCAGACAGCCCCTTGACCGGCTGTCGCATCTGCAGCCCCGTGAACAGAAAACGCTCGAGATAGGCGTGCACGTCCACGCTTCGCCCACCAAGGTCCACGTGCGAACGCGGACCTGCCACGTTCTCGAACACGGACTCCTCCAGGTCGAGGTCGGAGCGATGCTGGTCGAAGTACGCTACCCGCGTGTTCTTCCCCAACACAACCTTGCCCGCCGACGGCTCGATCTCCCCCAGAATGCAGCGCACCAGCGTCGTCTTGCCCACGCCGTTCGGGCCCACGATCCCGATCCTGTCCCCCGGGTTCACGATCAACGCAATGTCCGACCCCAGCGTCCTGCCCCCCATCTGCAGACCGACGTCGTGCAACTCGAGGATCGTCTTGCCGCTGCGAAGGCCGTCGATCGCGAGCTTCGCCGTCCGTTCCTGCGACAGCGGTCGCTCCGACACCGTGTCCTCCGCCCGCTGGATGCGTGCTTTTTGCTTGCCCGTGCGCGCCTTGGGTTGCCGTCGCAGCCACTCCAGCTCGCGGCGCAGGAAGTTCTGTCGATTCGCCTCCGTTCGCGCCTCGAGCAGCAGCCGCTCGGCCTTTGCCTCCAGATAGGACTCGTAGCCGCCCGGGTAGCTGTGCAGCCGTCCGTGCTCGATCTCGAGCGTCCGCGTGACCACGCGGTCGAGCAAGTACCGGTCGTGGGTGATCATCAGCAGAGCGCCGCGATACGTCTCCACGAGGAATCGCTCCAGCCACGCCACCGTGTCCACGTCCAGGTGGTTGCTGGGTTCGTCGAGAACCGCAAGGTCGGGCTCGGACACCAAGATCCTCGCGAGCGCCACCCGCCGGCGATCCCCGCCGCTGAGGGCATCGACCGGCGTGTCGAGCTGGCTCAACCCGATGTGCCCGAGAATCGAATCCACCTGATGCATCCGATTCCACCCACCCAGGCGCTCCACGTCCGCTGCCGCTGACGCCTGCCTCTCGACGAGCTGCGTGAGATCCCCATCGCCCCGTCGGATGGCTTCCGAGAGGTGCTCGTGTCGGGCCCGGGCCTCGTCCCATTCGGTGAGGCCGCTCATCACGACTTGCCGGGCCGTTCGCGTGGCGGGCAGGTCCACAGCCTGCGCCAGGTACGCGACCTTCGAATCCCGCGGCGAAGCAACCGAACCGCTGTCTGCCACGCCAGCGCCGCCGACGATGCGCGCCAGGGTGGTCTTTCCCGAGCCGTTGATGCCGACGAGGCCGACGCGTTCGCCTTGATCGATGCTCAAGCTGATGCCGTCCAGGACATGCAACGCGCCGTAGGACTTGTTCAATTCGGTGGCGACGAGGATAGGCACGGGGGGAGTGTACTCGAAAACCTGCGCGCGGCTGACAATGTGCAAGGGGACCTTGAGAACGGCTAGGAGGGCTAATATGATGCTGCCCGCGTGGAATCTGCCCGGAAGTGAGGACGTGATGAATCGGATGTATGGATGGGGGTTGCTGGCGCTCGTGCTTGGGGTGGGGGTTGTGGCCGCATGCGGCAGCGATGACGAAGACCTCTCAGGTGGCTCGGCTGGCTCCGGTGGCTCCGGTGGTTCCGGTGCGACGGGAGGCACGGGCGGATCGGCTGGGGAAGCTGGCGGCGGCGCCACGGGGGGAACCGGCGGGGCGGCTGGGGAAGCTGGCGGCGGCGCCACGGGGGGAACCGGCGGGGCGGGAAACGCCGGTGAGGCCGGTGCCGCGGGCGAAGCAGGGCAGGGCGGCGGCGCTGGGACGGCGGGCTCGGGAGGGACCACGGACGCCGGTGTCGCGTGCGCCATACAGACCACGGACCCGACCTGCGACGATTGCATCAACACGGAGTGCCTGGCCGAGTGCAACAAGTGCGCGGATAACCCGGCATGCATGGCGATCTGGACCTGCATTTCCACCAACTGCGTGGACGCCGACGGTGGGATGGCCGAGAGCTGCGCCATCAACTGCGTGATGTCCAACACGGGAGGCCTCACCGACTTCCAGTCGTTCTGGACAGGGATGTCCCCCGGATGCGTCGCCACCAAGTGCGAGGGTGCTTGCCCGAGCTGACCTCGGTCGCTCCACGTCGTATTCCCTGATCCCCGCTGTGCGAGCGGGGGTTCGATCACGACAACGTACCACGATGACCGAAGACGCTCGCAAGCCCGGCGACACGATCGTTCCGCCCAGAACCCACGCGGACGACGGGCCCGATATCGAGCGTCAGTCCGTCAAGCGGCTCGTCATTCTGGCCGGAGTCGCCCTCGTCCTGCAGGTCGCCGCCTTGGTGTCAGGTCAGCTGCTGGGCTTCCTGCCCGACGACACCACCCTGGAGGGACGGGTCGCCATCGTGGCGGTCGTCGTGCTGATGCTGGTCGTCGTGGTTCTCGGTCGAATCCGCTCGTTGCGCCCTGCCACGGTGCTCGACGTTGGCTACGCGTTTCAGGTCTTGGCGGCTCTGCACATCGGCATGGTGGTCAACCGCTACCCGTGGCCCGAGGAGATGTGGGTGCCCGGTTGGTCCCCCGTCGCCGTGTGGACGATGGTGTTCACGGTTGCCGTGCCGGCCCGGCCGGCGAAAGCTCTGATCATCAATCTGCTTGCAGTGGCCATGGACCCGCTCTCGTTGCTCCTGCTCATCGAGCGTGGCAAGCCCGTCCCGAGCTTAGAAATGGCTCTTTTTCGGTTCGCCCCCGGCATCGGGGCGGTCTTGCTTGGGCTCATTGCCACGATGGTGATTCACGGTCTTGGCAGGCAGGTTCGCGAGGCGAGTCAGCTGGGCAGCTATCGCTTGGTCGAGAAACTTGGGGCCGGCTCCTTCGGCGAGGTGTGGCGGGCACAGCACCGAATGCTTCGGCGCCCCGCGGCGGTGAAGCTCATCAGCCCGGCCTCCCTTGGCGAACGGGACGCCAGCGCTGCGCGCACGATCATCCGACGGTTCGAGCGGGAGGCGCAAGCCACGTCCCAGCTTTGCTCGCCCCACACCGTGGACTTGTATGACTTCGGAGTGTCTCCCGACGGCACGTTCTTCTACGTGATGGAGCTGCTTGATGGGATCGACTTGCAGAGGTTGGTCGAGCGTTTCGGTCCCGTCGAACCCGAGCGGGTCATCCACCTGCTCTGCCAGGCCTGCCATTCCTTGCACGACGCACACGTGCAGGGGCTGGTCCACAGGGACGTCAAGCCTGCGAACCTGTTCGCCTGCAGGAACGGCTTCGAGTACGACTTCGTGAAGGTGCTGGACTTCGGCTTGGTGAAGTCATCGCGTCAGGAGGACGCGGGGGCCACCAAGCTCAGCGCGGACGGCACGATCCAGGGGACTCCCGCGTACCTCGCACCCGAGATGATCCTCGAGAAACGGCAGGTCGACGGGCGCGCAGACCTGTATTCGCTCGGGTGTGTGGGGTACTGGCTTCTGACGGGCAAGCTGGTGTTCGAGGAAGACCTTCCCATGCGCATGGTGCTCGCCCACGCCAAGCACGAACCGGTCGCCCCTTCGAAGCGCGCGGGGATCGACGTGCCTGCGGAGCTCGAGAGCATCATCATGAAGTGCTTGTCGAAGGACCCCGAGGCGCGGCCCGCTTCTGCGTGGGAGCTTCGCGAGATGCTTCAAATTGCGGGGCGCACACTCGCCAGACCCTGGACACAAGAGCGGGCTCGACGGTGGTGGGAGCAAAACCTGCGCGCGCCGTGACGCCGATTTTTTGACAACGCACGCCATCCTGTCCCATTGCAAGGTGAGGGAAATCGTCCCGCTCACGCCCCGGAGGAACGGAACCCATGGCACCCATTCAATGGCTCATGGAGCTCGAATCACAGCGCAATGGCTATGTGGCTCTGCTGGAAGAAACCGGGAGCCTGTCCGCGGCCGCGTACCGCCTCGCGAAAGCTTGGTGTCTCGTTCGTCCGGTCTCCACCCGCGTGCCCACGCGCCTCGAGGTCGAGGCCGCAGCCCGGCGCATCGCCGAGCGCACGGGCTGGCGCGGACACGTCCCGAATGCCGCCATGCTGGCCCTCGACTGCGAGGCCGATGGACTCCTCGTCTTGTAGCGCGAGGCGCCTCCGCTCAGTAGCACTCCGCCGAACAGTACGTTTCCAGGCAGTTCACGAGCCCGTATAGGAGTTGTTCTCCCTGGGGGTACTGCGCGGAGCACGCCGCCTCGCAGTCGGGCTCGTAACATTCCTGCACGCACATCAACCAGTCGATGCATTCCGAGTTGTTCGTGCAATCCGTACACTGGCCGCTGCACCACCCACTCATGCATCCGTCGCACTCGGCCGAGCCCGTGGACAGCCCGCACCCCTGGCTTCCGCCGCACGCGTAGCCGCAGTTCCCATAGTAACAAGTCTCGAACGCGTTCCACACGACCGCTGCCTCCGGGTACATGGACTCGCACTCCTGCACGCAGTCGGAGTTGGAACACGCGCCCATGCATTCGAGCAGCACGCCCGCGTCCGGGTTGTACGTGAGGTCGACGCACTCCCCGCAGCAGGAGGTAGAAATGCAGTTGTCGCAGACGTAGTCGCCTGTCTCCACACCGCAATCGCTGCAACCGCCACCGCTCCCGCCGTAGCCACCGCTCCCGCCGTAGCCGCCACTCCCGCCGTAGCCACCGCTCCCGCCGTAGCCGCCACTCCCGCCGTAGCCACCGCTCCCGCCGTAGCCGCCGCTCCCGCCGTAGCCGCCGCTGCCGCCCGACCCGCCGCTGCCGCCGGATCCTCCAGCCCCCTCGCACTGAGCCTCACACTTGTCGACGAAACACGCGTAGACGTTCGCGAGTGCGTCGCCACAACCCTGGCCCTGGTTCACAGCGCAGTCACAAACGCAGGACGTGTCCTGCCCGCACTTCTTCTTGCACGCGAGCGTCGGATCGTCTCCACAGATCGCCAGGGCCACCTGATGGGGGTCCGAGCACTTGTCGCGCAAGCACGCGTCGCATTCCTTGTCGCCGAAGTCGAAGCTCCCGGTGACCACCAGACACTCGTCACGGCCTGATCCGTCCCCACCGGGGCCGGCGAACCCTTCGGACGTGGTCGGCGTCGTGCAGCCGATCCCCGTGCCCGTGAACAGAACGAACGCCAAGACACTCGCACGCTTCATGTTTGTTCTCCGGCCGGCATGGCGGATCCGTTCGACCCGCACGTTCTTGTGGAGTCATGCCCCGCCCCGGCTGACCCGTCCAGCGGTTTCACGAACATAGACCCCACGACGCTCCCCTCCAGTACACTCCCACAGGGAGTTTCCATCATGAAAGCCCCTCCGCTCTGCATCGTGGCCTTCGCAGCCCTCGCCATCCCAGCATTCCCTGCTCGGAGTGCCCCGGCTGCGCCCCAAGCGCGACCCATCACCTTGGACCGCATCGTCGCCGTCGTGGACGAACACCCCATCCTCCTGTCCGACGCGAGAGAACGGCTCAGGTCCCTTCCGACTCGCCCGGGCGAGGCGGAAGCCCGCGTGTTGCGCCAAGTCGTCGACGCCTTGATCGAGGAAGCGCTGGTGCGGCGCGAAGCGCGAGAACGAGAAATCGAGGTGACGGATGAAGAGGTCGACCGGGCTGTCGCAGCCGTGGCCGAGTCGAACGCGCTGACCCCCGAACAGGTCTACGCGGAGGCGGCGAAGTCAGGTCTGGACCGGACAGCCTACCGGAGCCAGTTGTCAGGCCAGTTGCTCGAGCACAAGTTGCTGCAACTCGATGTGGCGCCGAAGGTTCAGGTGCCGGAGGAGGACCTCCAAGCCCTCTTCCAGAAGACCGTGCGCGAGGCGCGGGCTCGCTACCCCCATCGTGTCGCCTGGATCGTTCTGCGCCTCGCCCCCGATGCGAAGCCTGAGGACGTGGCCGCGACGCGCACCCGAGCCGAGGCGATCGTGCGCGAAGCGCGCAGCGGGACCCCGTTCTCCACTCTAGCAAGTCAGCATTCGGACGACGTCACCACCCGGAGCCGGGGAGGAGACCTCGGGGAACGCATGCCCGCCGGCAGCCCCCACGGGTTGACCTTGGCTCCGGAGATAGACCTTCCTGCACGAGATCTGGACGTCGGCGAGACCAGCGACCCGATCCGTGCGAGGGATGGTTTTGTGGTGCTGCACCTCCTCGGCCGCCCCAACGTGCCCACGCCGACCTTTTTGTCGATGCGTGACTCCCTCCGGTCCCGTGTGTACGCCGAAAAGCTCGGTCGTGCCCGCAGCGAATGGCTGCGCAGGATCCGCCGAAAGCATCACGTCGAGCTGCGGTTCGAGCCGGACCGAGAGGACGGTGCACGATGAATAGGCTTCGCTCGCGAACGTTGCTCGTCCTGTCTCTCCTTGCCTCGTCCTGTACGCCCGGGGCGCCGGTAGCTCAGTCCCCGTCCCATCCGCCACCGAGCGTGCCGGACGTCGATGCCGCGACCCGCTGCTTTGGCGACCCGCCAGCGTCGCTGTTCGCGCCGCAACGGCTGCCACTCCGCGCCGACGCGCCCGTCGACGGGGTCGTCTCGGACGTTCAAGTTCGGCTAGCAGGCCAGCTCGATCCGTCGATCGTTCGCGGCTTGCTCTCCATTCGCGCAGGAGACCCCGTCGATCCCGAGCGGGTGCGAGCGGACGTGCGCCGCCTGTTCGCGCTGGGCAACTTCGAGGACGTCTCCGTTCAGGCCACGCCGTCTCCTGGCGGGTGGACCCTCACCTACATGCTGCAGGAGAGGCCCATTGTGCGTCGGGCGTGGGTACGAGGAGCGCCGCCGCCCCTGCAGTCGGACCTCGAAGCCGCCGCAGGCCAGCATGCCGGTGACCTGTTCGCCCCTGCTTCCCTCCACCGAGCCGTCGATGCGATGCGCCGTCGTTTGGTCGAGTTGGGGTACGCTCACGCCAAGGTTGACTCCTTCGTTCGACGGACGGACGCACGAACGGCGGACATCTGCTTGTGGGTGGAGGCGGGGCCGGCAGTTCGCGTTCAATCCGTGGTGTTCGAAGGCCGAGCCAAGCTCGACGAGGACCAACTCGAAACGGCCCTTCGCAACGCAGGATCGGAAGCAAACTTGCCGGGAGGGATGCTCGACCCGTCGGTGCTCGAAGTTCAGCTGCTGCACGCCACGGCGGCCTACTACGACGCAGGCATGGTGAACGTCCGGCTGGGTGAGCCGGAGCTTCGCTACTCCGAGGATCAGACCCGGGTCGCGATTCACGTTTCCGTGCAGGAGGGCGACGTGTTTCGGGTGGGCAAGGTGACGTTCGCCGTGCCGATGAACGCGAACGCGGCGCGCTACGGGGCGGTGCTCGGCTTCGGGCAAGGCGACGTCTTCTCTCGAAGCAAGGTGATGGCAGCGATCGAACGCCTCCAGAGCCTTCGCCTGGCGGAAGGGGGAGCGGGGTCGATCGAGCCGGTCACCGTGATCGATCCCGAGAAGCGCACCATCGACCTGACGTTTCAGGTCTCGGAAGGGAAGACTTCGGCCCCCTAGCTCCCCTTGATCAGCACCTTGTCGACCATCCAGTGAAAGTCCCAGGACCCCGCGTAGCGCCACAGCACGCGCACCTGGCTCTTGCCCGCGATGTTGATCGATCCGATCGTCACGCGCTGGTTGGGAACGTCCACGCTCCGGGACCAGACGACTTGTTGGACTCCGTCGGCTTCCACCATCACCGAGGCTGTGGCAGCCATGTCCACGTCGAAGTCCGTGTCGAACTCGATGGTGAGGGTCGTCGCACCGTTCGCGTCGAAAAGGGGCGAACGAAGGTAGTCGTCGCACGTTACGCCGATGTAGAGGTACGAGCTCGTGTCGATCACCGCGTAGTAGGCGTCCGCCAGAGAGAACGAAGGAGACGTGAGGTTCGTCAATCCCCAGCCGTTCACGTCCGGGTCTGCATCGCACGAGCCGGAGACGGTGTAGGCTCCGTCCGGTCCCCACGTTGGAAGGTAATTGAAAGTCTCTTGGTGCGTGAAGCCGCAGGCAGGACACGGGCCGCCGCAGTCGACCCCGGTCTCCCCCTGGTTCTGGATATCGTCGTTGCAGGTTGGTGTCACGGCGCCGCCGGTGCCTCCGGTTGCTCCGCCCGTGCCGCCCGTGCCGCCCGTGCCGCCCGTGCCGCCCGTCGAGCCGCCGGTGCCACCCGTCGAGCCGCCGGTGCCACCCGTCGAGCCACCAGTTCCACCTGTCGAGCCACCAGTTCCACCTGTCGAGCCACCAGTTCCACCTGTCGAGCCACCAGTTCCACCTGTCGACCCACCGGTTCCACCCGTCGAGCCACCAGTTCCACCTGTCGAGCCGCCGGTGCCACCCGTCGAGCCACCGGTGCCACCTGTCGAGCCCCCGGTTCCTGACGCACCTGCGGCCCCACCGGACTCCGACGTGCCTCCCGAACCCGCAGCACCTGAGGCGCCCGACGCGCCCGACGCGCCGGAGCCACCCGCACCCTCCGCTGTCCAGTCGTCGCCCGTGGTTTCTTCCCCCGTGGCACACCCCGAAGCCCATCCGAGTCCGAGGGTGAGAGCGCAAAAGATCCCAAGGGAACCGTGTCGGGTCCGATTTCGACGACGCAAGGTGAGCAAGACTTCCTCCATGAACGGCACCGCGGATGATAGCACACGGTTCCTGCGCCGCGATTGGGGCGAGGAAGGAACTTGCCCACGAAAAGTCGGGTCCTCGGGCCCCACCCACCCTTGTGGTGTGGAAAGCTCGCATCATGCGCTATGACCGGGAGCCAGCAATGACTCGCGACGAGACCATCGACGCCCGACTCCAGAGCGCAGCCCCCCAGCTGCACACCGAGCTACTCGACTACCTGGGTCGCCATCGCGAGACGCTCCACGCGCAGGTTCGCGACGGCGGCATGGGCTGCGGCCTGGAAGCGTGTGCCTTCGGCGCCCGCGTCTACGACGGCTTGCTCGATACCTTGTTCCGCTGCGCTACCGCCATCGTCTCGGGCGGCACGGCGCCGCGTCGCGCCCTGGGGGCCGTCGGAAGCTACGGCCGCGGTACGCTGGGCTTGCACAGCGACGTCGACGTTCGGATCGTGGTCGAGAAGCAGGATGACGAAGCCGAGGCGCTCGCGCGCGCCCTGCTGTACCCGCTCTGGGACGTCAGGGTGTCCGTCGGCTATCAGGTGGTTGACGTCCCGACGCTGGTGGAGCTTGCCTTCAAGGACTTGCGTACGGCGACGACGATCCTGGATTGGCGGCACGTGGCAGGGGACGAGGCGATGTCGTCGGATCTCGTTGCGCAGGTGCAGGAGTCGGTGTTCGGTGATGACGAGGCCACGGCGTTCATCGAGCGTCTCGAGGCGGACACGGTAGCTCGGCACGAGCGATTTGGCGCGTCCGTGTACCTGCTGGAACCTGACATCAAGCAGGGGGCGGGTGGGTTACGTGATCTCGACGTCGCGCTGTGGGTTGCGAAGGCGCGCTGGAAGGTGAGTCGTTTCGACGACCTCGCTCGCCAGGGAATTTTCGTTCCGGCCGAGCTCTCCGAGCTGCAAGCGGCCCAATCTCACCTGTGCCGCGTGCGCAACCAGCTCCATTTTCTCGCCGGACGTCGTAGCGACCGCCTCTCCTTCGACCGGCAGGAGCAGGTTGCGGTGAGCTTGGGGTTCGGCGACCCTGTCGAAGGGGCGGAGCGCTTGATGAGCGAGCACTACATCCATGCCCACCGGGTCTGCCGCGCTCGAGAGCGAATCGTGGGGCGTGCCCTCGAGGAAAAGAAGGACGCGCCGGCTGCCCGGCGCATCGCTCCGGGTTTGGTCGCGGCCGGAGACCAGATCGCCATCGAGAACGCTGCCGCCCTCGCCCATGAACCCAGGCTTGCCCTCGCGGTCTTCCAGCACGCTGTGATGCGACGTATGCGCCTGAGCCCCGGCACGCGCGACATCCTACGCCGCGCCTTGCGGATGCAGGGATTCCAGCAGGCCGTCCGCTCCTTTCCCGAGGCCGGTCAGGCCTTCCTCTCTCTGTGCTGCTCCGTCCAGGAAACCCAGCTGCGCCAGGATTCCCCCCTCGGCGACATGCACGACGTCGGCTTGCTGACCACGTTCGTTCCTGAGTTCGTGCCCCTCGTCGGTCGCGTTCACCATGATGTGTACCATGTGCTCACGGTCGACGCGCATTCTATTGCGGCTGTGGACAAGCTGCGGCGCCTTGCCCGTGGCGAGAGCATGGACCCGCACGGGTTGTTGCGCCGCCTCGCGACGGAGATGGCGCGACCCCGGATCGTGTTTCTCGCGGTGCTCTTGCACGACGTGGGCAAGGCGATCGGGCGCAGGGACCATGCGGTGCGCGGGGCTCCCATCGCCTTTGACGTGGCGAGGAGGCTGGGCCTGTCTCGGGACGATGCGCATGAGGTGGCCCATCTCGTGCGCCACCATCTGATTTTGTACCACGTGGCGACGCGGCGCGACGTGGATGACCCTGACGTATGGGACGAGGTCGGGCGCCTCGTGCACGGGACGGAGGGACTGCGCGAGTTGCTCTTGCTCACCTTCGTGGACGTGAGCACGACCTCCCCGGACGCCATGACCGCGTGGAAGGCGACGTTGCTCGAGCGGCTGTTCCTCAACGTGGAGGCTCACTTGCTCGGGCGCTCGGACCAGGCGTCGCGAAGCGCGGGGGTTCACGCGCGCATCGAGCGGATCTGTCGGGCGGAGGGGGAGAACGAAGAGCTCTGCGCCTTTCTCAAGTCCATGCCCGACCGGTACGTGCTCGGACTGGACGAGCGACGGGTGGTGTCGCATGCGCGCATCGCGGCGGCCAGAGTCCCCGGGCAGGTGCGCGTGGCCGTGTTCCCTGCTCATGCCGGCGCGCTTGCCGAGGTTGTGGTCATGGCGGACGACCAGCCTGGGTTGCTCGCGACCATTGCTGCGGTGCTCACGGCGAACCGTTACTCCGTGCTCGAGGCCCAGATCCACTCCCGGAAACGTCCTGACGGATGTGCCGAGGTCGTGGACGTGTTCCACGTCTCGGCACCCAACGGCACGACCTTCGAGGACGTGAGGCGGTCCGTCCCGCGGATGGAAAGCACGTTCGCGGACATCGTCGCCGGCAAGACGTCTGCCGAGGACCTCATGCGCTCGCGCATGCGTGCGTCTGCCAGCCGTCCCTCGCCACCCGTGACGACCGAGATCGTGGTGGATAACCGCGCCTCCTCCTCCTGGACGGTCGTGGAAGCCTTCACCCGGGACCGTCCCGGCTTGCTGTACGCTCTGGCCAGCACGTTTCGTGACTTGCAGCTGTCCATTCAGCTGGCGAAGATCAACACCGAAGGGACGAAGGTCGCCGACGTGTTCTACGTGTCCGATGCCGACGGCACGAAGGTGGTGGAGGCGGCCCGGGTCGAGGCGATCGAGCGTCGCTTGCGGGAGTCCTTGGAGCAACCGTGGGAAGGGAGCTGAAGATGGAACGACAGGCAGTGAGGCTGGGTAGGCGGTTGGGATGGGTCGGTCTCTTGCTGATGGCGGCATGCGGAGGGCCCCCGGCGGAGCCTGCCACGCCGACTGGCGCTCCCGCGGAGGATCCGCCGGCTTCCGAGGACGACTCCGAGGCGGTGGCCGAGGGAGAGGAAGCGATCAAGGCCAAGGACTTCGAAAAAGCCAAGACCGTGTTCTCGGGCATTGTCCAGCGGCGGCCGGACCATCCCAAGGCGAACCACTACCTCGCCGTCGCGCTCGAGAACCTCGGGGACGCCCAGGGCGCGGAGAAGCACTATCGCGCGGCCCTCGCCGCGGCACCCACGCTGACGGACACTGCGTTGAACCTCTCGGCGTTGCTGATCGATGCCCAGCGCTTCGACGAGGCGGAGAAGGTGCTGGCGGCCTCGGCGAAGCGGAACCCGAAGGACCCGGCGCTTCAGGTCAACCTCGCGTACGCACGCATGGGCATGAAGGACGTGGCAGGTGCGCAGGCAGCGTTCGACGCAGCCCTTGCGCTCGGTGACACGCCGGACGTGCGATTGGGGCTGGCTGAGTTGCTGGTGGAGAATGACAAGCTCGAGGAGGCGGTGCCCCACATCGACAGGGCGGTGCAGCAGGCGCCGCAAAGCGTGGACGTGCTCGCCATGTCCGCCGAGTTGTACCGCAAGGCGCGCGCGCCCGACGCGTGCATCAGCACCTACGACAAGGCCATTGCCATCAAGCCCGTGGCGCAGCTCTACGCCAACCGCGGCGTCTGCAAGCAAATGAAGAAAGACCAGGCCGGGGCCAAGGCCGACTACAAGAAGGCCATCGAGACCGATCCCTCCTACGCTCCCGCCCACTTCCTGTACGGTCGCTTCCTGCTCACCGTGGAGAAGAACAAGAAGGCGGCGATCGAAGCGTTCGAGGCGTGCGTGCGTGTCGCCCCCGACAGCAAGTGCAAAGAAGCTGCCGACGAGGCGCGCAAGTAGCGCCCCTACGTCAAGCCGAGCGCCGCCAGGATCTCGTCGAGCTCGTCGAGCGTCGCGTACGAGATCGCGATCTCACCCTTGCCGCCGTTGTCCCGAACCTCCACCTTGTGCCCCACGTGCCGGGTCAGACGCTGCTCCAGATCGCGCACGTTGGCACTCTTGACCTCGGGCGCCTCCTTCGGCTTCGGTCCTGTCGGCGTGCCGTCCCGCTGCTGCCGCACCAAGGCCTCGACCTTCCGTACGCTCAACTTGCCCCGGACAGCCTTGTCAGCGAGCTGCTCGATGGCCGACCCCTCCACGGCTCCGAGAAGCGCTCGCGCATGACCCTCCGACAGCTTCCCCTCCACCACCATCGTCCGGACACGTGGCGGAAGCTTCAACAGTCGCAACGCGTTCGTCACCGTCGTCCGGTCCTTGTGGAGCCGGTTCGCGACGGTCTCGTGGGTGTAGCCGTGCTCCTGGATCAAGCGCTCGATCGCTTCGGCCACCTCGATGGGGTCCAGGTCTTCGCGCTGCAGATTTTCGATGAGAGCCAGCTCGAACGCCGTGTTCGGGGAGACGTCCTTGACGACGACGAGCAGCTCCTTGAGCCCGGCGCGCTGGGCGGCTCTCCACCGTCGTTCTCCCGCGATGATCTCGAAACGGTCCGGGGAGCTGGGGCTGCGACGCACCACCAGGGGCTCGATGAGGCCGTGCTCCTTGAGGGACGCGGCGAGCTCGTCGAGCCGGGCGCCGTCCATGTGCTGCCGGGGCTGCCCCTTCTGGGGGTGAAGGGCCTCGATGGGGCAAGTGAAGACCGAGCGATCTCCATAGCTGGCCCCGGAGGGCGTGCTGATGGCAGAGACGGTGGGAAGCAGCGCGTCCAAGCCCCTTCCCAGGGCGCGCTTCTTCTCCGTGCTCATGCCCCATCCCCCAGTAGCTCGTGGGCCAAGCTCAGATAGCTTTGCGCCCCCTTGGCCCTCGCGTCGTACAGCAGGGCAGGGGTTCCGTGCGACGGGGCCTCGGACAGGCGGACGTTGCGCGGGATGATCGACTCGAAGACGTGGAAGTGGCTTCGAATCTCCGTGGCCACCTGTCGCGCGAGCAGGTTGCGGGGATCGAACATGGTCAACAGGATGCCCTCGACTTTGAGCGACGGGTTGAGGGCGGAGCGAATGCGATCGATGGTGGCCATCAAGTAGGTGAGGCCTTCGAGGGGGTAGTACTCGCACTGCATGGGGACGATGACCCGGTCGGCCGCGACGAGGGCGTTGATGGTGAGCAAGCTCAGAGCGGGTGGGCAGTCGATGAAGATGTAGTCGTAGTCGTGGAGGACGGGCTCGAGCACGTTTTTGAGGCGCATGGCCCGGTCGTCTTCGTCGACCAACTCGACCTCGGCGGCGGCCAGGTCCTGGGTTGCGGGGGCGACCCAGAGATGGTCGATGGGGGTTTTCTGGAGGATGTCGCGCAGCTGGGCCCTGCCGATGAGGGTGTCGTACAGGCTCAGCTCGAGGCTTCGGGGGGCGACGCCCACGCCGCTGGACGCGTTGGCTTGCGGGTCACAGTCGACGAGCAAGGTACGCCGCTCGGCCACGGCCACGCTTGCGGCCAGGTTGACGGCGGTGGTGGTTTTGCCGACGCCGCCTTTTTGGTTGGCGATCGCAATGACGCTGGCTTTGGGGTTCGCGGTCGTCATGGGGGAAGACGGCATTAGCCTTCGAGGGAGTGGTTCTGCAAGGCCGATGTGGGATGGTTGCTCCAACCCCGCGAATTGCATGGGAGGAGATTCGGCTGGGAGGATCCATGAGGAGTCTCTGCGAGGGGACGAAGGGAAAACGACGTCCGCTTTTTGGCCCATGTCAGCCTTAGGAATACAGTATCCCACCAGGTGCGACATGGTGGGTTCGAAACAAAGAATCGCGTTGGGCAAGGCATTAGAAGAGGGCTTGCTGCAGCCTGGGGCTGAGCGGGCGATGGCGTCGGTCTTTTGGGCGACGTCGCGGCAGCGAAGCCGAGCGCAGCTGAGGGTATTGGGAGAGGTTCGCCCGATCGGGGAGAGCGGTCCGAGGCGAGGGTTCTAGACAGCGGTTGCCGTGCCCCAGCAAGGGGACGGCGGGAGGATTTGCGAGATGGCGAGGAGCTACAGCTCGTGGGCCGAATTTGAGCGAGAAGAAATCCGTCCGAGCTTCAAGATCGGTTTCTCCATCGACGACCTCGAGGAGCACGCTTTCGAGCGCGACAAGTACGACGACATCGAGGGCGACGACTTCCTCGATCCTGACGACGTCTACTGATTTGTCTTCGGTCCGGGGGCCTGGCGTCCCCGGACGCGAAGCTCGTCCCTCCCGGGACATGGAGCCCTGGCGGTCGCCTCCCGCCGGGGCTCGCTTTTTTGTCCGTCACGTCCCCAAAACTTTCCGAAGGGCTTGACGTGGCTACCGTGGCATGGCACGAGCACCCGCCCGCGTGGCGGTCCGCCTGTCATGGCATGAGCCGAAGGGACAGACGTACGACGCCGCGCCTCGGTTGGGAGACCCACCATGCAGGTCACGGTAGAGAGACTATCCCCAGTTCTGGTCGAGTTTCACGTCACGGTGCCCGTCGAGCGGGTCAAGGCATCCATGAAACGTGCCTTCGACAACCTCGCCAGGTCCGTTCATGTCAAGGGCTTCCGCAAGGGAAAGGCCCCCCAGCAAGTGCTGCAGCACCTCTACGGCGACCGCGTCGCCGTCGATGTCTCCACCAAGCTGGTGGAAGACACGCTGAGCGCCGCGCTGAAGGACAAGAACATCCGTCCGATCTCGAACCCGCAAATCGAGAAGCCCAAGCCCAACCCGGCCGAGGACTTCGCCTACACCGCTCGTTTCGAGGTCACCCCGGACATCGAAAAGGTCGACTACGAAGGGCTCGCGGTCAAGCGGCCCGTCTACCCGGTGGCGGACGTCATGATCGATCAGGAGATCGAGAAGCTACGCGTGCGCCACGCCACGCTGGTCGCGCCCGACCCCGCCCGTCCGGTCTGCAAGGAAGACGTGGTCACCTTCGACTTCGTGCTCGAGGTCGGCGGCAAGAGTGTCCCCGGCGGCGAGGGCACCGACGTGACGGCGGAGGTTGGCAGTGCCAACTTGCTTCCGGAGCTCAGCGAAGGCTTCGAAGGCAAGGAAGTCGGCGCGGTGTTCGACGTGGCCCTCACGTTCCCCGAGAACTACCAGCGTCAGGAGTTCCGCGGGATGAAGGGTGGGTTCCACGTGACCCTCAAGGAGATCAAGCAGCGCGTTCTGCCCGTGGCCGACGACGAGTTCGCCAAGGACGTGGGCACGTTCGACACGCTCGAGGCGCTGCGGCAGGACATCCGCCAGAAGATCGAGAAGTCGCATGCCGAGCGGGTGGAGAACGAGGTCGCCGAGGCGCTCGTGGTCGAGCTCTGCAAGAAGAACCCCGTCCCCGTCCCGCCCTCCCTCGTGGACCAGCAGGCCCGCATGCAGGAGAACGAGATCATCGAGCGCGCGCGCTCTCAGGGCAACGAGGTGCGGTCCGTCTCGCCGGACATGCGCCAGCGCATCCGCATGGACGCGGAAGTCAAGGTCCGCGCCGGCCTGCTCATGGCCGAGATCGCCAAGTCCCAGAAGATCCAGATCACCGACGAAGACATCCAGAAGGCCTACGTCGAGCTGGCCGAGCAGACGGGCCAGAACGTGAACAAGATCAAGGTGCAGTATCGTGACCCGAAGCAGCGCGAGATGCTGATCGGCATGATCCTCGAGGACAAGGTCCTGACCATCATCGAGCAGGCTGCCAAAATCGAGGACCAGGTCGCCGGCTCCGAGGCCGGGTGATCGCGGTTGCTCCTCCCTTTCCTCGCTGACCTCTCCCTCTTCCCACCAGCGTTTTCGACGCACTTGCCGTCGAGCGGACGCGGACCCGCGTCTTGCCACTGGCAGTCTGCGCCCGTGTCGCTAGGATTCCCCCGCGGGGCGATCCCCCGCAAGGCACGTTCACAGGAGGCACCATGAGCAAGCGACCTGGCAATCGTTCGCAGGCCATCGAGACGATCGAGCGCACACGCGACTTCATCCCCTATCCCCAGGTCGTCGAGACCACGCACCGGGGCGAACGCAGCTGGGACATCTTCAGCCGTCTGCTCAAGGACCGGATCGTGTTCCTTGGCACCGAGGTCAACGACGACGTTGCGAACATCATCATCGCGCAGTTGCTCTTCTTGGAGAGCGAGGACCCGGACAAGGATGTTCAGCTGTACATCAACAGCCCGGGCGGCGTGGTGACGGCCGGCCTCGCGATCTTTGACACGATGCAGTACGTCCGCTGCCCGGTGTCGACCATCTGCATCGGCCAGGCGGCTTCGATGGGGGCCGTCTTGCTTTGCGCTGGGGGCAAGGGGCGACGGTTCGCGCTTCCCCATTCGCGCGTGTTGCTCCACCAGCCCATGGGTGGCGCACGCGGGCAGGCCTCGGACATCGAGATCCAGGCCCGGGAGATCCGCCATCTCAAGGACGTCCTCACCCAGATCCTCGTGGATGCCACGGGCAAGACCACCGAGCAGATCAGCAAGGACATCGACCGCGACTTTTATCTTGGCGCGGAGCAGGCCAAGGAATACGGCATCGTGGATGAGGTGTTCCAGCCTAAGAAGAAAGGCTGAAGCAACCACGACGGAACCGTTGTCGTCAAGGGCGTGGGGCTCTGCGTGTCTCGTTCGATGCGTGCCTGCCGTTCCCTTGCGACAGGGGCTTCTGGGATCTAGACTACGCAAGCAGGAGCCCGCGGGCTTCTTGATACGCCCGACGGGCTCTTTGTCGAGGTAGATGTGGATCGACGGCGCGACGATCGTCAGAACGGCAACCTGAGCTGCTCTTTCTGTGGAAAATCCCAGAAGGAGGTGAAGAAGCTCATCGCAGGCCCCACCGTGTACATTTGCGATGAGTGCATCGGGCTCTGCAACGACATCATCAACGAGGAAGTGGAGAAGGAGGAGCCCAACGCGGGCGGGACGCCGACTCCCAAGCCGCCAGAAATCAAGGCGATCCTCGATCAGTACGTGATCGGCCAGGAGCGCGCGAAGAAGATCCTGTCTGTGGCCGTGCACAACCACTACAAGCGCATCGAGTCCCGCCACAGCAACGATGACGTGGAGCTGCAGAAGTCCAACATCCTTCTGCTCGGGCCCACAGGTTGCGGCAAGACCCTCCTCGCCCAGACCCTTGCCAAGCTCCTCAACGTCCCCTTCGCCATCGCCGACGCCACCACCTTGACCGAGGCCGGGTACGTCGGCGAGGACGTCGAGAACATCATCGTCCAGCTCTTGCAGAACGCCGACCACGACGTCGAGCGCGCGCAGCGTGGCATCGTCTACATCGACGAGATCGACAAGATCAGCCGCAAGAGCGACAACCCGAGCATCACCCGCGACGTGTCGGGCGAGGGTGTGCAGCAGGCCTTGCTCAAGATCATCGAAGGCACGGTGGCCAACGTGCCCCCCAAGGGCGGCCGCAAGCACCCGCAGCAGGACTTCCTTCAGGTCGACACGACCAACATCTTGTTCATCTGCGGTGGCGCTTTCGTGGGGCTCGACGGCATCATCCAGCGTCGCATCGGCCAGAACACCCTCGGGTTCGGCGCGGACATTCAATCTCGCAAAGACCTGAAGCTTGGCGCGCTGCTCGAGCAGGTGCAGCCCGAGGACTTGCTGAAGTTCGGGCTCATCCCCGAGTTCATCGGCAGGCTCCCCGTCATCGCTACGCTCCACGAGCTGGACGAGGCGGCCTTGGTGGACATCCTCACCAAGCCCCGCAACAGCTTGCAGCGCCAGTACCAGAAGCTCTTCGACTTCGACGGCATCAAGCTCAAGTTCACCAAGGGCGCCCTGAACGCCGTCGCGCGTGAGGCCCTCGAGCGCAAGTCCGGCGCCCGCGGCCTGCGCGCCATCCTCGAATCCTCCATGCTCGACATCATGTACGAGATCCCCTCGAAGGCCGGCGTGAAGGAAGTCATCATCAACGAGGACGTCGTGACCAAGCACGAGCCCCCGCTCATCGTGTATCAGAAGGAGGCCGAGCTCGCCTGAGCTCCCCTCCGCCCCGACCCGTGACCCCACCTTGCTTTCGACCTTCGCGTCGAGGAGTTTTCGATGTTCTTCAGGAATGACGGTGACCGCCCCTCCGCCCCCAACCGGAGAAAGCCCGTCCCCCTGTTGCCTCTGCGCGACATCATCGTCTTCCCTGCCATGGTCTCCCAGCTCTTCGTCGGACGCGATCGATCCATCGCCGCCCTCGATGACGCCATGGGACGGGAAAAGGAAATCTTTCTCGCCGCCCAGAAAAGCGCGAAGACCAACAGCCCCTCGCCCGACGAGATCTTCCCCGTCGGCACTGTCTCCGTCATCCAGCAGCTCCTCCGCTTGCCCGACGGCACCGTCAAGGTGCTGGTCGAAGGCAAGCGCCGCGCTCGCATCAAGCGCTTCACCCAGTCCGAACCCTACTTCCTCGTCGACCTCGAGGACGTGACGGAGACCAAGGCCACGGGCGTGGAGATCGAAGCGCTCGTTCGGTCCATCCAGGCGAGCTTCGACGTCTACGTGAAGCTCAACAAGAAGGTCCAGCCGGAAGTGTTGATGACCGTCCAGTCGATCGACGACGAGGGGCGGCTGGCCGACACCATCCTGGCGAACCTGCCCTCCATCAAGCTCTCCGACCGTCAAGCTCTGCTCGAGACGGCGGACGTGAAGGCGCGTCTCGAGCGGCTCTTCGAGGTGATGCAGGCGGAGATCGAGATCCTGCAGGTCGAGCGCAAGATACGGTCTCGCGTCAAGAAGCAAATGGAGAAGACGCAGAAGGAGTACTACCTGAATGAGCAGATGCAGGCCATTCAGAAGGAGCTCGGCGGGGAGAAGGACGAGTTCAAGAACGAGATCCAGGAGCTCGAGGAGCAGCTCGCGGCCAAGAAGATGAGCGAGGAGGCCACGTCGCGGGTCACCAAGGAGATCAAGAAGCTCCGGATGATGCACCCGACCAGTGCGGAGGCCACCGTCGTTCGCAACTACATCGACTGGATCCTGGGCCTTCCCTGGGGTGACACGACCGAGGAGCGCTTCAACCTCGACGAGGCGGAGGAGATCCTCGAGGAGGACCACTACGGGCTCAAGAAGATCAAGGAGCGCATCCTCGAGTACCTCGCGGTCCAGGCGCTGACGCACAAGCTCAAGGGACCGATCCTGTGCTTCGTGGGCCCGCCCGGCGTGGGCAAGACCAGCCTGGCGAAGAGCATCGCGCGCGCGACGGGGCGCAAGTACGTGCGGCTCTCGCTCGGCGGTGTGCGGGACGAGGCGGAAATCCGCGGGCATCGTCGCACGTACATCGGCGCGTTGCCGGGCAAGATCATCCAGAGTTTGAAGAAGGTGGCGACGAACAACCCGCTGTTCTTGCTGGACGAGGTCGACAAGATGTCGACGGACTTCCGGGGCGATCCGGCGGCGGCGTTGCTCGAGGTGCTCGATGCAGAGCAGAACCACGCGTTCAACGACCACTACCTCGACCTGGACTACGACCTGTCGGACGTGATGTTCATCACGACGGCGAACACGCTCAAGGGCATTCCGGTCCCGTTGCAGGACCGCATGGAGATCATCGAGCTCGGCGGGTACACGGAGTTCGAGAAGCTGCACATCGCGCAGCGCTATCTGTTGCCGCGACAGCGCAAGGATTGTGGTCTGGAGCAGGTGGACATGCACCTCACGGAGGGGGCGATCCGGACGATCATCCACCACTACACGAAGGAGGCGGGGGTGCGGTCCCTGGAGCGGGAAATCGCGAACGTCTGCCGGAAGATCGCGCGCAAGGTGGTGAAGGAGGGGCCGGAGAAGCGTCACGAGATCGCGGCGCGGGGGGTTCCCCTGTTTCTCGGCGTGCCCAAGTACCGCCTGTCCAAGACCGAGGAGAAGAGCGAGATCGGCCTTACCAACGGCCTCGCCGTCACTTCCTACGGCGGCGATCTGCTGTCCTGCGAGGTCACCGTCCTGCTGGGCAAGGGCAAGCTGTTCATCACCGGGCTCTTGGAAAAGGGGATGGAAGAGAGCGCCCAGGCTGCCATGAGCTACGTCCGCTCGCGCGCTGTCGCCTTCGGTCTCGAGCCGGACTTTTATCAGAAGGTCGACGTGCACGTTCACTTTCCCGAATTCGTGCCCAAGGATGGACCGAGCGCGGGGGTGACGATGGCCACGAGCCTCGCGTCATCGCTCATGAAGGTGCCAGTTCGAAGCAATCTCGCGATGACCGGGGAAATCACGCTGCGAGGGCGCGTGCTTCCGATCGGTGGGCTCAAAGAGAAACTGCTGGCGGCTCACCGCGCCGGCATCGACACCGTGGTGGTACCGAAGGACAACCGCAAGGACCTACGGGAGATCCCGAGGCGCGTGCTGCGGTCGACCCGGATCGTGCTCGCCGCGCACATGGACGATGTCCTTCGCGAGGCGCTTGCGCTCGACAATCCTGCCGCGATTTTCGGTCCCGCTCGCGGCGTGATGGAGTATAGGAACGGCGAGCTCGTCGTTCGCAACGATGACGCTCCTGCCACGGATTCACGCAATGACGTGACGTCGACGGTGGTGGAAGCCTGAGCGGTCGGCTCGGGCGAGACGTCCTTGGGCGGATAGCTCAGCGGTAGAGCGCTGGCCTTACAAGCCGGATGTCGCAGGTTCGAACCCTGTTCCGCCCACCAGACCCAAATCAAGCGCTCCGCGCGTTTTCTCTAAGGGGGCTTTCGCAAAGCCCCCTCGCCGCGCTCACAGCGGCTCACCCCCAAACGCCTCGCCTTCGGCTCGGATAGTCCGATGGCCGGGAGAACCGTCGAGGGAGCAGCCCGTTGTTCCCAACCAACGATACTCCTGACCACGAGACGCTTGGCTTGGGGACCCCGGGGCTGGTAGCGTGTGCCTTCGTTCATGCAGCATGCTTGCACCACGGGAGCGGGTGGACAGGGGGCGATGCTTCCGGCTCGCTCTTCCCCTATCGGCCGCCGCCTCGCATGGGTAGCCTACGTCGGGACGCTTGCCGTCAGCTTGGCGGGCGTTGCTCTGGTCGTGGGCGCCCCGTGGTTCCGCGCGCACGGGCACGACGATGCGAGTGCCGTGCTCTACGAGGCGTTCCGCCCCGTGTGCCACCAGGACCCGCTTCGCAGCTTCCACCTGTGGGGGCACGCGCTCGCGGTCTGCTCGCGTTGCTCGGCCCTGCTCTTCGGTGGCGTGTTCGGTCTGCTTCTCGTCCCGGTGCTGCGCTCCGTCGAAGCTGGCCTTCCCAGGCGGCGATGGCTTGTCCTGGCGGCTGTACCCTGCGTCCTCGACGTCGTGCTTGGATGGTTCGGGTTCCCCAACACGTTCTGGTCGCGGGCCGTTTCGGGCGGTCTGCTTGGCGCAACCACGCCGTTTTACCTCGTGCCAGCCATGGTGGCTGCCGCGCGTGAGCTGTTCATCAAGACGTCCAACAACAACGGCGGTGGAGCCGTCGGGGAGCCAGTGAGGAATCCATGAACCCAAGCAAAGTCAAACCAGCGGTCATCGGCGGCGCGGTCGCCGGTCTGTTATCTGCCATCCTGGGGATCGTACCCCTCGTCAATTACTGCTGTTGCCTGTGGGCCCTTCTCGGCGGCTTTCTCGCCGTGTTCCTGTACAACAACGCCCTGAACAAGCAGGGCGTGCCCATCGCTGATGGCGCCATCTGCGGCGCGATCGCAGGTGGCGTGGCGGCAGCCATCTACATCATCATCGGCATCCCCCTCGTCATCCTGCTGGGGGGCATCCTCATGGGAGTGCTGGGGAGCATGGGAGGCGACCTTCCCGTCGGCCAAATGGCGGGGTCGGTCGTCATGCAGATCATCACGGGGATCGTCTACGCGGTCATCATCGCCATCCTGTGCACGCTTGGCGGCGTGGTGGGCGCGTTGATTTTTGCTCCGAAGAAGGGGGCCGGCGCGCCTCCCATGGCGGGTGGGATGGGCGGTCCTGCGGGCGCTCCTCCTGGTCCTTACGGCGCGCCTCCTGGCGCTCCCCCGGCGGGCGGGTTTGGTGGACCTCCTCCGGGTGCGCCTCCCGGCGGCTTCGGCGGTCCTCCCGGCGGTGCGCCTCCTGGCGGGTTCGGTGGTCCTCCCCCTGGTGGTGCGCCTCCCGGCGGCTTCGGGCCTCCCCCCGGTGGCTTTGGCGGGCCTCCCCCGGGTGGCGCGCCTCCCGGTGGCTACGGCCCTCCGGGCGGCGGCTACGGGCGCTGACCGCACGCTCCTTGGGCGCCGAGTTGATCTCGGCGCCCTGCCTCTCTCCTCGTAGATCGACGAACCCTGTTGGGCTCGCCCCCTCGGAAAGCGAATCGCTGCTCAGGATTGCGCGGACAGCTGTTCGAAGAAGTCGTTGCCCTTGTCGTCGACCAGGATGAAGGCGGGGAAGTCGACGACTTCGATGCGGTAGATGGCTTCCATGCCGAGCTCGGGGTACTCGAGCAGCTCGACCTTCTTGATGTTCTCCTGCGCGAGGAGCGCCGCGGGACCGCCGATCGACCCGAGATAGAACCCGCCGTGCTTCTTGCACGCGTCGGTCACCGCCTTGCTGCGGTTACCTTTGGCGATCATGATCATCGACCCGCCGTGGGACTGGAACAGGTCCACATAGGAGTCCATGCGACCTGCCGTGGTGGGCCCGAACGAACCGGACGGCAGGCCCGCCGGGGTCTTGGCCGGCCCGGCGTAGTACACCGGATGGTCCTTGACGTACTGAGGAAGCCCCTCGCCCCGGTCGATGCGCTCCTTGAGCTTGGCGTGGGCGATGTCCCGCGCGACGATGATCGTGCCGTTCAGCGACAGCTGGGTGCGAACCGGGTGCTTGGTGAGCTCCGCGAGGATCTCCTTCATCGGTCGCTGCAGGTCGATCTTGACGACACCGTGCTCGTGTTTGCCCCGGTACTTGTCGGGGATGAACCGGCCGGGGTTGCGCTCGAGCTCTTCGACCCAGATGCCCTTCTCGTCGATCTTGGCGAGTACGTTGCGGTGTGCGGAGCAGGACACACCCATGCCGATGGGGCACGAAGCGCCGTGGCGGGGGAGGCGGACCACCCGCACGTCGAGGGCGAAGTACTTGCCGCCGAACTGGGCGCCGAAGCCGGACTTGTATGCGGCCTCGAGAAGGACCTTTTCGAACTCCACGTCGCGGAACGCCTGGCCGAGGTCATTGCCCTTCGTGGGGAGACCGTCGAGGTAGCCGGCGGACGCGAGCTTCACCGTCTTGAGGGTGGCTTCGGCGGAGGTGCCGCCAATAGCGAAGGCGAGGTGATAGGGCGGGCACGCGGCCGTACCGAGCGTCTTCATCTTCGCGACGAGGAACTTCTCGAGCGTGCCGGGGTTGAGCGTGGCCTTGGTCTCCTGGAACAGGTACGTCTTGTTTGCGGAGCCGCCGCCCTTGGCGATGAAGAGGAACTTGTAGGCCATCCCCTCGGTCGCGTAGACGTCGATCTGCGCGGGGAGGTTCGTCTTCGTGTTCACCTCGTCATAGAGCGTGAGCGGGGCGTTCTGGGAATACCGCAGGCTTTCCTTCGTGTACGTGTCGAAGATCCCTTGGCTCAGGAAGGCCTCGTCCTTCACGCCCGTGAAGACTTGCTGTCCCTTCTTCGCCACGACGGTGGCGGTTCCGGTGTCCTGGCAGAAAGGCAGCTGGAACTTCGCCGCGACTTCCGCGTTGCGCAATAGCGCCACGGCCACCCCGCGATCGTTGGGGGATGCTTCGGGGTCGTCCAGGATCGCGGCCACCTGCTCCAGATGCTTCGCTCGCAGCAGGAACGACACGTCGCGCATGGCCTCGTTGGCAACGCGTCGGAGTCCTTCCGGGGCGACCTTGAGCATCGGTGTTCCCTGAAAATCGGCAACGGACACGTGCTCGTTGGTCACGAGTCGATAGCTGGTGTCGTCGTGGTGGGGAAGCGGGAATGGATCCTGGTACGTGAACTCCGGCATGACATGCTCCTTGCGCAACCGGTCAGGTCCCGGTCATTGGTGAGTCCCGGTGCGCAAGGTACACGTTTGCCCCCGTGATCGGAAGAGGGCGCGTCGCTCCTCAGATCCGGAGCCATCAGAGTTGGCAGCAGATTCCGCAGAGAGCCGCAGATGGGCTCGCTCCTACTCCCCCACCACGACCGCACGGAAGCCGTCGTCCTCGGCGTAGACCTCGATCTGTCCCTCGGGGGACACCTCGACTGCCTTGACCAGGAAGTCTGGCTGGATGGGTAACTCTCGGCCTCCGCGGTCCACCAGCACGGCCAGCAAGATCGCCCGAGATCGCCCGTAGTCGAGCAGCGCATGCATCGCGGCCCGGACCGTTCGGCCCGTGTACAGCACGTCGTCCACCAATACGATCTTCTTGCTGCGCACGTCGAAGGGGACCTCGGAGCGTCCGATCCGAGGGTTGGCCAGCGGCGCGGGAGCGTCGTCCCGGTACAGCGTGATGTCGACCGCGCCCATGGGGACGCGCAGGCTGGTGGACTCGAAGATGAGCTCCGCCAGATGCTGTGCGAGGGGTGGTCCGCCGCGACGGATACCCACGAGGGCAAGCTCTTCGGCGCCGCCGACCCGCTCTACGATTTCGGTGGCGAGGCGCCGCAGACCCTGGGACGCTTCGTCTTTCGTCAGGATCTCGTGCATGGGGCTCGGCCCTACCACGGCAGCGGTTTGAAACAAACCGCTTGGTGGCGAGAAACGACCGTTCAAGCGCTCAATCGTGGACCACGACGAACGAGCCGGGCATGTCCTTGGTGGACCAGGCGCCGTGCCACCCAGGCGGGACCAGCGGCGCGGACCAGAAGAAAATCCGCTTTGCGTCCAACGGGGACATGTTCACGCATCCGTGGCTCATGCGCGTGCCGAAGTTGTTGTGCCAGAACGCACCGTGAATGGCATAGGAACGTTCGAAGTACAGGATGTAAGGAACGTCCTGAATGCTGTAGGGGCCCTCTCCAGGCGCCGCTCCGTCGCCGTCCATCGTGGCCGTCACGTGCTTCTCACGGATCCGAAACGTTCCCTTCACCGTGCTGTGATCCGTCTTCTTCGTCTGCCCCTTCTTGCCTGTCGAAACCATCGTCGCGAACACGGGCTTGTCTCCCTCGAACGCGACCAACGTCTGCGTCGAAAGGTTCACGTCGACCCATCGTTCGTTCGGGCGCAACCCCGAGGGCGGAGGTCCAGGGTCCGTAACGCCAACCTGCGTTCCCTTGAGCCAGAAGCCGTCCTTCGCCTCGCGGTACAGCGTCTCTCCCTGCTTCATCGTCTTGCCCGTCAGCGGGACCATCGTGAAGCGGTCCACGCTGCCCTTGCGCCGGAACGTCTTGCCGTCGTCCGCCAGCATGTACTTGGCGGCGCTCACACGGGTCCACCCGACCGGCAACGACGGAGCGTCCGCGCCGACGAGCTCGACGCCGCGGAACGTGGGCGGGCTGTTGATGGACATGCGATCGGAGGGAGCCAGCAGACCTTCCGTCGTCTTGTGCCAGAACCGCCCGTTCTTGCGGAACGTCTTGTCCACGGCCACGAAGAACCCGCGCGCCATGCGCTTGGCCATGACGTCGTCGGAGCCTTCGAGCATGTGGTCGAGGGTCAAGTCCTCTTCTCCGGCGTCCGGGCGCATCCACCACGGCTTCACTTCCTCGGACGCGTCCGCAAGACCCGCGTCCTGGGGCGCGCTTTGTTCGTCGGTTGAATCCTCGCCCGGAGCGGGAAGAATCGGCAAGGGGGCGCTCTTCGCCGGCCTGGGTGTGCGTGGGGCTGAGTGTGCTGGGCCGAGAGCGGATGTGATGGCCGACGCGAGAGCTGACGCATGCGGTGGCACGTGCGTGGTTCGAGCGTCATCGCCGGCGTCCGATGAACCGGCGCGCTTGGTCTTTGCGCCCTTCGTCTTGGCGTCCGAGCGCGGCCGGTCCGGTTCGTACGTGTCCATCTCCTCGGGGGTGGGGATGCGACGGTACAGGGGCGTGCCGTTGCGGGTGTTGTAGGCGTACTTGTAGGGCACCACCGCTTCGGTGTCCGGTGGGGTGGTGCCGGACTGGAACCGCGCGTTGGTGAGATCGGGCGTAGCGTGGCTGCCACAGATGTAGCCGTGGGGATGAAGGCGGTACCAGCCTTCTTTGCAGTTGTCCTTCATCAGGGGCTTGCCGCTGGTTGCAGGGGCCTTGGTGCCGTAGCGCAGGTACCCGATCATGTTCTCCCGCGTTCGAAACGTGGAGACGTAGACAGGGGCTGTCGGCACGAGGGCGCCGACCCAGGGGCCTTCCCAAGGGGCGTCGGGGTCGAGGCCTGCCGATGCGTCGGACGGGCCAGCGTCTTGCGCGGGGGGCTCGGGTTCGGGCGCCGTCGGGGGCGTCTGGGACGTGGCGGGGTGTGCGCGAGTCGCGGTGTCGATCGGCGTGGGCTTGTCCCGAGAGCATGACCACGCCCACACGGACCCGGCCGCCACGAACAGCACGGCCGCGACAACGCCCAGCACGCCACTGGCCTTTGCGTCCGCTCGAGCCGAGGTCGCGTGTCCCTTCGGGGTCGCACTCCTCGCGGTCGGCTTGCGCTCGTTCTTCGTCTTCGGGGACTGCTTGGTCTTGCCTGTCATCGATTCGTCGGTGCCCGGTACAGCGGGAGCATCGGTGAGCTCTTCATCCGGGGGCAGTTCTTCGTAGCGTGTACGGTCCTGTCGATCCACAAAACTGCGGAACGCACGAGACATGCCAGGTGATTGATTTCCACGCAAAGAGGGGTTCGCCCGTCCAAGGAACAAGCGCTATGGTCGATGCCGTGGACGACAAGACGCAGCGACGCGGTTCGTGGGACACGCCGCCCCTCGGGCGCACCATCGCCATCCTGCTGTCGATCGTTCTGCACGTCCTTCCTTTCCCGGCGTACCTGTTGGGTGGTTTGCTTCACTGGTTCGGGCCGACGCCGGACGAGTTGGCAGATCATCCGACCATCATCCCGATCGACCTGATGTTGGGCGAAGGGGACGAGACGCCGGCGGGAGCTGCCTCTCCGTTTCAGCCCCCCACGCTCGAGGAAGACCCCAGCGCGATTCCCACGGCTCCGGTCGTGCAGGACGCAGGAGTTGAGCAGGCGCCGGATGCGGAGCCGGTGCTTGCCGAGGCGGGACCCGAGGCTTCCGCAGATGCGGATGCGAGCGCGGTCGACGCCGAGCCCGATGCGGGACGGGACGCGGCTACCGACAAGGCTTCCGACGCGGCGGTCCCGGACGCGGGCCCGAAGGTGCCGGGCTTGGACGCGGAGGTGGCGCGCGCGGACGGGCTCGACGCATCCACGGCGATGGCAGGTCCGGACGCGAGCCCAGCGGCGGCGCCGGAGGCTGGGACCGTGGGGGCCGAGGCCGGTGTCCCGGAAGCAGGCGGTTCGCGTCCCATTCGGGACCCGATCGGTCTTGCGGGGGACGCACGCCGGATCGCGCCCCAGGACCCGAACGTCTCGCTGCTCATCTATCCCGAGCGCATCCGGTCCCACCGCCTGGCGAACCAGTTCGCGCCCACCCTGACGAAGCTGCGGAACTGGCGCAACTTCTTCGGGGGCACGGAACTGGATCCCGTTCGGGACACGGACCGGATCCTTCTGGCTGGGCCGCAGCTACGGGACAGCTCGCGTGTGGTCGCTGTCGTTCGCTACAACGTGCCGCAAGAGCGGGTCCGCGCAGCCATCGACGTGGTCGTCAAGCGCAGCGGGGGTCGCTGGGAGAACAAGCGGGTTCCCGTGGCCAAGGCGAATGTGGACGGGGCGGAGCGTTACTTCGTGCTGACGGGCCCGGGCGTTCTGGTGGTGGTGCCGCCCGATGGCCTCGACCAAGCGCTGGCGCTTCCTCGCAACTTGCGGTTTCCCCAAGGCGGCAACGATGCGGTCGTGCTGTTCCTGAAGTCTCCGGCGAACGCTTTCCGGGGCTTGCCCGTGAAGCTGCCCACGAGCGTGGAATGGATGCGGTTCTCGTTGAGCCTCAACCCGGCGGGAGGGGCAGACGCCAGGTTGGAAGCGAAGGATCGCGACGCGGCGTCGGCGGCCAAGAACGCACCGGACGTCACCGAAGCGGTCAACAAAGCCATGGTGGTGGATCTGCTGTTTACCAAGCGTCGGCTCCTGGACCCCGTCACCTTCCGCGCCGATGGGGACCGGATTCGCGCCGAGACACATGTGACCGACGCCCAATTGCGCCACATTCTCAGCATGATGGCGGCGACGATCGAGCAGGTCGACAAGGAAGCTCCGGCCCGTCCCGCGGGCTCGCGCTGAGGGCGGAGACACGCGAGCCCTCAGGGCACGCAGGTGTACATGTCGTTGCAGTGGTAGGAACAGCACTGCGAGTTGTTCACGCAGTACGAGCCGTTCGGCAGGCAGGGGTAGGGGGAACAGATCTGATTGCTGCAATAGTACGAGCAGCATTCGTCGTGGTTCGTGCAGGCATCGCCAATCGGAGCGCACGGGCGCTCCTCGCACACGTCCGTCGCCCCGCAGTAGGCGGAACAACAGTCCGTATGGGCGGAACAGGACTCCCCGTCCGCTTCGCACGGAGCGTCCTCGCACGTGTTGGTCGGGCCGCAGTAGTACGAGCAGCAGTCCTCGTCGGCGCTGCAGGAAGCGCCGTTCCCATCACACGGGAGGGTGACGCAGAGCCCTTCCTCGCACACGTCGGAGCAGCATTCCCAGTCATCCGTGCAAGACTGCCCGTCCGGGAGGCAGAACGGCGGGGCACACGCGCCGTCCTCGCAGATGCTCGAACAGCACTCCCAGTCCTGGGTGCACGCGATCGAGTCCAGGAAACAGGTGCCGGGACCGAGCGAACAGATCGCCTTGCGACATGCGGACAACCCTGTCTCCGGGGCGCAGCACTGGGCGGTCTGGGCACACGTTGACCCCAGAGGCGTGCACTGCGGACCTGCGTCCGCGTCTTGCGGGGCGTCCAGGCTCACGTCCTGCGAACCGTCGTGCGCGTCCGCGTTGCCGTCGGGAGGGGCATCCACGCTCACGTCAGGGCCCGCGTCTGCACCGGAGTCGGCGCTCGAGTCAGGGCCAGCGTCGGTCCCCGCCTCAGGGCCGCCCTCCCCCGTCCCGTCGGAGGGAGCGTCGATGGGGCCATCGGTCCCGGCTTCGTTGACATCGTCCGCGGCGTCGCCCCCTGCTTCGGCCGCGTCTTGGTTTGCATCCTCCGCGGCGGAATCAGGCTCGGAATCAGCCTCGGAATCCATGGCCGCGTCGCTCGGCCCTCCCGTGCCGCCTGTGCCCGACGAGCCACTCGACCCGCCCGAGCCACTCGACCCGCCCGAACCACTCGACCCATCCGTGGAGGCATCGGCAGCCGTGCCGCCCGCGCCGGGTGAGTCGATGCTTGCTTCGTCGTCTCCACCGCACCCGGCTTGCCCAACGAGGCAGGCGAGGGCGATTCCTCCCACGAAGGTTCCCCAGCGAACGCGTCTCATGAAGCGAAGCCTACCACGCGAACGATGGGAACACCGACCGAGAGCTGGCAAAATCCCTGTCGCAGCTCCCTCGAAGGCTACGACGCCTTGGCAATCCCGCGGAGCAGGACGTCTGCCTTGGCGGCGTCCACCCAACCGACACAGGTTACGGCACCCTTGCGAGGCACGAACACGACGCGGCATCGCCCCTTGCGTCCGGGAAGCAGGCTCACCAGCGCGAAGTCGAGGGCCACGCCGCCGAGGATGATCAACAAGCCCACCGTGGCGAGGGAGAACGAGCCGGAACGGATGCCGTCGATGAACCAGCTGACGCCGACGTAGCTACCGATGGCGAGCGTGACCAATCCCGCATACGTACCGAGGCGGGGGAACCGGACCTCGCGCGTGGCGCGCACCAGCCCGTCGAGGGGAATGAGGGTTTCGCTTTCGCGAAGGACCTTGCCGAGCATCTGGGTGGTGGAACGAACCTGGATGCCCTGCCGGGTGACACGAACTTCCGCGGGGCGCCGGTACTGCAGGGCGAACCGTCCAACGAGGCGCGCCACATGGGACACCAGCAACCAGCCCACCATACCGAGGAAGAACGTGGCAAGAGGGCCGCGGGGCGCGGGGGCGATCTCTCCCGCGAGCATCTTGTCCGAACCGTCGGGTGCGGCTCCTCCCGCGTGGAGCAGGCGAGCGAGCGTGGGCGTCTTGCACGCGGACGCAACGTCTCCGCGCAGGGTCCTTGCGGTAGCACTCTCGCTCGTTGCCAGCGCGCAGGCGGCCACGATCGCTTCGGGTCGGCTCAAACCGGAACCGTCTTTGTCGTGCTTGCGGACTAGGTCCGCTACGGCGCCCCACAAGGGGGAAGCGCCGTCTCCCATCGCAGCGTCGAGCGCGACGAAGGCATCGACACCGACGTGGGTCGCGAGCGTCGTGAGCTTGAATGCGGTGGCTTCGGAGGTCTCCTTGGCCGGGTCCAGAGCGAGGGCGTAGGCGAGGAGAGCGCCGAGGAGCAGGGAAGTCTCGGGGGAGCTGGGCGGAGTGGCCAGGGCTTCGAGCACCCTTACGGACTCGAGGGTAACGTCGTCGGGAGTGAGGGCCGCGGTGGCGGCGTGCTCCTGGACTGCCGACGAAGCGGGCATGTGAGGAGCGCTCGCGAGCAAACAGTCGCGAACGAGGCGGGCGATGTCGTTGCCTCGCGGGTGGGCGGCGATGGCCTGCAGCGTCTGGGTAACGATGGACGTCATGGTGGGATCCGGGGCGTCAGGGGATCGATTTCGACCGCCTCCTAGCCGCCATAGAGGAACGCCGGCCACAACGCCAGTATTCTGCCAACGTTGTCCGGCGGAGCTACGCCTGGATCAAGCTGTTGAGGATGGGGCCAGGCTTTTCCTGGGCGGCAGCGTCCACGATGTGGTTTTCCCGGTCCACCATCACCACGCGGGGCTTGTAGGCGCGCGCTTCGTCGCGGGTCATGTCTGCGAAGGTGGCGAGGATGACGAGATCCCCGGGCTTGTTCTGGTGCGCGGCGGCGCCGTTGACGCAGATCGCGCCGGAACCGGAGGGGCCCTCGAGGGCGTACGTCACCAGGCGCGTGCCTCGTGTCACGTTCCAGATGTGGACCATCTCGTTGGGGAGGATGTCGGCAGCTTCCAGCAGATCCCGGTCGATCGTGACGCTGCCTTCGTAGTCGAGGTCGGCATGGGTCACGGTGGCCCTGTGGATCTTCGACTTGAACATGTTGATGCGCATGTTGCTCGCTTTCCGGGTTGCGACATGGCGGCTCGGGGTGTCCCAGGTCCACCTGCGCAACAGCTCAAACGTAGGCAGCTATCGCACGCGTTTCAAGATCTTGTACCGTGAAAGTTGGCCGCAGGGCTGCGCCTTGGGTAGCGGTGCCAGGTAGGACGAGACGTGGTGGGCTGGCTCCCCCTCTCGGAAACCAGGAGGATCGGTGTGATGCGCCCCAAGGACCAGATGCTGCGAGAGCTCAACGTGCTGATCAAGGAAATGCTCGACATGCGCTATCGCGGTGGGGACTACGCGCGCCTTGCCCATGCCCAGGGGCTGGTGGACGGCTACATGAAGGCGCTCCTGGAGGGCGGCCTCGCGTCCCGTGATGAGCTCCTCGCGCTGGTTCGACAGCAGCGTGCTGTGATCGACGGCCCGGCCGTTCGCACGGTGCAGATGGACGAGATCGAGACGACCGTCGCCGCGTGACGACAGCCTTCTCTCGGGGGCGTCCTCACGGGTCGGTGCGTGGGAAGATGAGGACGAAGCTGCCGTCCTCGAGACGAAACAGGGTGGTCTTGTCGCCGAGTCGGTCCGCGTCGTAGTGGGCGAACCAAGGCAGAGAGCGCCACACCTCGGTGTTTTCGATGAACTCCGGCACGAATAGGTCGAGTGCCACGTAGCGGTCCTTGGCGACCTTCGCGAGGGCTGGGCCATACGACCACGACGCGCGAGCCCCTGCCGGGGCGGGATCGTTGTGCAGCACGCCTCCGTACGTGACGACCATCTTGCCGGCGTCCTCGGGCTTTCGACCGGTGGGACCGAGGATCTTCTCGACCTGCGACGTCGTGAGGCGCGCGATCGTGGACAGCGTGGTTGCGACGGCGTCGTCGCCGGCTTCGTTGATCGCGCTCAGGTCTTGGCAGGACGGGCGGAGCAGGTCAGGTACCAGTCCCAGGGATCGTGCTCGCTCCCCCATCTGGACGTACTCGTTCTGGGCGGTGGGAGCCTGCTGATCGGTCACCACCTCGTGCTTCTTCTTCACTTCCTTCGTGGTCTTCTTGCACGACGGGTTAGGGGCCATCAGCTCTACGACGAGGTCCGAAGCCTTGCCGCGCAGGAACGGGAGGAACGTGTCCGTGAATCGCTTGGCCGAGGACGGGACCGTCGCCTTTCCCTTCTGCGCGTGGGATTCTCCCACGGCGAGCACGACCGGGTTGGTGGCTACCACGTGGCGGAAGGCGTCCTCGGGGCTTTCGAACTGAAGGCAGTGGAGGCTGCCGCACGCGGTGGCGCCGGGGGGCGCGTGCGGTTCGGCGGCAGACGACGCGGGTGGCGGGGCAGTCGTGGACGCGGACGATACGAGGGGAGGTGCGACCGGTGTTGGAGGTGCCGCGGAGGGACGGTCGCAGGCGCCGAGCGCCAGGATCGCCAGGGCGGCAAGGGAGGCGGGGCGATTCATCTTCACGGTCGTGTCCGGGATGGGTGGTGGTTGTCAAGCGTCAGCTTGGTTTCGAGGCCAAAGTCGTGTTCAGCCGTTCGAGGGGCCGGGCGGCGGAGCCCATGGGGCGGGTGCAGGTGGCTGCACCGGTACGGCGAACAGGTCGTAGTCGCGACCCAGAGACCGGAGCGCGCACATGGACCATGCACGGTCGAACACGTGGAAGGGCGCCGTGATCGCCTGATTGACCACCGGCAGGCCGCCGATGCAGCACGTCATCAGCACGATCAACACGTTCGCCATCCCGAAGACCACGTGCAGCAGCGCACGTAGCACGAAGAACACGACCACTGCCCCCACGTTGGCCTTGAGCACCGGCAGGAACCGTCGGAAGGACTCCGCGCACGACTCCTGGAAGTGCAGCATGAGCGGCACCACGAAGTTGCGCAGGATCGACGATGCCACGCCGGGCAGCAGGGCGCCTACGAACCACGCGAGGGCGATGGGGCCGAGCTCGAAGAGGTAGGCTTGCCACTCGGTTTCGTTGCGTCGAAGGAGCCGGTACAGGACGAACAGCAAGGAGCCCATGGCGCCGAGCACGATGACGATCGTGACGGAGTCCAGCACGAGACGCGCCTTGAGCAGGGACCCCACCAGAAAGCGGGTGGCACGCCAGTTCTCCCCCACGCGGGTGTCGTCCTTGGCCACGGCGCGCGCCAGCATGAGCTGACCTCTCGCACTGAGCCAGAGCAGAAGGATGTAGAGTCCGAAGGCGAGGACGAGGACCGGGACGCCCACCAGGATGACCAGGTCCATGTTGTGCTCGACCCACGCGAAGCCTTCGTCGATGAGATCGGCGAATTCTGCGGGGGAGCTGGGTGTGCCTCCGGGACCACCGGAAGAATCGGGCAGGTTGAGGTTCCCGGTGGATCCCTGGGCAAGCATCTCCATGAAGACCATCAGGCCGACGGCGAACCACGTACCGATGTCGAACGGGAACAGGATCTCCTTCATGCGAGTCCAGGCCGGGCCAAGGGAGCCAGTGACGTCGAGGGAAGGCGTGGTCGAGGTCTCCATGTCTGGGGCATGGTCGGATGGTAGCTCGCGCTTGGCAACGACTGGATTGGGGGGCGAGTGGTGCGGCGCTCCTCCCTTGCGCTTGCCCCCTGCCTATGCCACGATTTCTCCCCATGTTCCCCGGGGGGCGAGAGACGGGCCGACGTGCGGTGTGGACTGCACCCCTGGTGCTGTTCTTGGTAGCGTGCTCCGGCGAGGGGGAGCCGGAGTCATCCATGACGGACGCTGGGGTGGATCCCCTCGTCGATGCCCCAGTGAACGACGCGCTGGCTGACAGGGACGTCGAGGCCGTCGATGTCCTGACGGACCGCGCCGAGGACGCCGTGGACGCTGCCGACGCTGCCGACTCCGCCAATTCCGACGCAACCGACGCAACCGACGAAGCCGATGCGATCGACGAAGCCGATGCGATCGACGAAGCCGATGCGGAGCAAGACGCCGAGGTCGATGCTTTCGATGCGGATGATGCCGATGACGCGGCCGACGTTGACGCAGGGCATGACGTGACGGAGGACGTGGCGCCGGTCTGCGCGGCGGGCGAGCACCTTTGTGACGGGGATGTGTTAGCCCGGTGCCGGGATGACGGGACGGGGTTCGACGAGTTGCAGACCTGTCCGCCGGGGTGGTGTAACGCGGCCGCGAAGCAGTGTTTGGTGTGCTTGCCTGGTACTGTGGAGTGTGCGGACGCGGTTTCCCGGCGCGTGTGTTCGGTCGATGGCCTGTCCGAGACCGAGGAGCTGTGCGGTGTCGACACGCCGTTGTGCGTTGGAAATGGTGTCTGCGTGGCGTGCGTGGAGTCCCAAGATTGCCCGGTGCCTGCGAATGAGTGTGCGGACCGGGCTTGCTGCGAGGGGGTATGTGAAGAGGTTCCGGAGGAGGCGGGCAAGCCGTGTGGTGATGACGGCGTGTGCAACGGCGCCTTCATGTGCGGTGTATGCGTGCCTGGGGAAACGAAGTGCGAGGGGGGCGACGCCTGGGTTTGCGGCGCGCTGGGTGAATGGGAACTGGCTGCGCTCTGTCCCTACGTGTGCTCGGCGGGATCGTGCACGGGGGAGTGTGTGCCCGGGACGCGCGATTGCGACGGCGACGTTCCCCGAGAGTGCCTCGCGACTGGGTACTGGGACGCGGGGGCTTGCACCGGTGTCACCTCCGAGTGCTTCGAAGGAATCTGCGTGCTTCCCACCCCGCCGAGTTGCCAGGGGCTTTCGAACGTGTGCGGGGCAAGCGCGCATGCGCGCTGTTGCGCGAGTGCCGAGTTGCCCGGTGGAACGTACTCCCGCAGCTACGACGGGGTGACCTACCCCAACCCTTCGTACGTGGCGACAGTGGGGAGCTTCTGGCTCGACGAGTACGAGGTAACGGTCGGGCGGTTCCGAGCATTTGTCGATGCGGGGGGAGGAACCCTGGCGATGCCCCCGCAGGCAGGGGCTGGGGCGCACCCGTCGATCGCGGGGAGCGGTTGGCAATCGGCGTGGAACGCCCAGCTTGTAGCGAGCACGGTGGCGCTTCGGGCAGCGCTCGTGTGCTCTCCCGCATTCTCGACCTGGACCCACGAAGCCGACTCGAATGAGACGCGCCCGATCAACTGCCTCAGCTGGTTCGAAGCCTTCGCTTTCTGTGCGTGGGACGGTGGCCGGTTGCCGACGGAGGCGGAGTGGAACTTCGCGTCCGCGGGGGGGAACGAGCAGAGGGTTTTCCCTTGGTCGTTCCCGCCTGGATCTTCGGACCTGACCGTTTCGCACGCGAGCTACTGGGTGAACGGTTCGGATGAGTGCATGGGGGACGGGGTTCCTGGTTGTTCGTTGGCGGACCTCGTCGTCCCGGGGACGAAGGCCCCTGGGCTTGCACGATGGGGGCATGCAGACCTGGGCGGAAACGTCTGGGAGTGGGTGCTCGACGCGTATCAGAATCCCTATGGGATCGTGCCGTGCGACAACTGCGCGAAGCTGGGGACGGGCCTCGAGCTTCGAGTTCTTCGAGGCGGGAGCTTCTATGGGTCGTCCTCGACGATTCATGCGTCGACGCGCAACCCAGGGAACCCTTCGGTGCGGTACTACACGGTGGGGTTGCGGTGTGCGCGTACGCCCTAGTCCCAAATCAAGCGCTCCGCGCTGCTTCGGGGCTAGGTTTTCCTAAGGGGGCTTTCGAAAAGCCCCCTCGCCGCGCTCACCGCGGCTCACCCCAAAACGCCTCGCCTTCGGCTCGGATAGCCCCAAACTCAACCGCGTTCTTCGAACAGTGCTTGATTTGGAACTAGGGTTGGGGACCGGGGTGTTCGTGCTTGACACGCACGGTCGATAAGTCGACGATTGCCAGGCTCAGCGGAATCGCTGCCGAGAAGAGGGGTAGTAAGATGCGAACGGAGCTACGGATTGCCGTGGTTGCATCCATTCTGGCGCTTGCCGGAGTGGTGGTTTCATGTTCGGACGAGGGCGAGCTGCCGGTCGAGCCGATCGAGACGGCTCGTCAGCCCATCTTGGGCAAGTGCCAGGTGGGAACCTATGGCGAGCCTTGTGATCCGGATGGGAATGGTCCGCTTGGGGAGTGCGAGGGCGTGTGCGATGTCAGCCCGACAGGGCAGATGGCTTGCTTCACCATCCAGGAAGCGGGGCTCGTCAGTTTGGATGGGTACTTGTGCGGGGATGACTCCAAGTGCGCTGCCGTTTGCGTGGGGACCACGTGCGTGACCCAGCCTGCACCGGATGGGACGCCATGCCGTCCGACGAACAACCACGACAAGTGCGCCGGGGCCTGCATTGCCGGAACCTGCGTGACGGTCGACCCGGCGGATCGGTGTGACTACGGTCGTCCCCAGGGGACGACGAGTTGCACGTTCGAGACCTGCGACCCGCTCAATGCCTTGCACTGTATTGAGGAGGCTCTTCCCGAGGGCACCGTTTGCCAGGGGGGCACGGCGGACACGTGCAACGAATCTGGGGAGTGCGCGCCACCCTCGGATGCGGGTACGGGCGGAACGGCGGGTACCGGAGGAGCCGGAGGCGAAGGCGGAGCGGCAGGCACAGCCGGCACGGCCGGTGCGGCAGGTACAGGCGGTACGGCAGGCACCGGAGGCACAGGCGGTACGGCAGGCACCGGAGGCGCAGGCGGTACGGCAGGCACCGGAGGCACAGGCGGTACGGCAGGCACCGGAGGAGCCGGTGGTTCGGCCGGTACGGCGGGAGCGGCCGGTACGGCAGGTA